>Ga0182024_10000419_pt1 | contig 109708 bp, 88 predicted proteins | sample P32metaG_FD_120480 | JGI IMG/M metagenome (GOLD analysis project Ga0182024, IMG submission 120480) | Permafrost microbial communities from Stordalen Mire, Sweden - P3-2 metaG (Illumina Assembly) | ecosystem: Environmental > Terrestrial > Soil > Wetlands > Permafrost | place: Sweden: Stordalen... | reverse complement strand
TTCGCACCGGGACGGGTGTGCGCGGAGTACGACTGCGGCGTGTACGTCTCCATCTACAACGCGAGCGACTACTGCTCGCTGCACGAGGTGAAAATCGCACCTCGTATTCGGGGTAAGAAGGTCGGGTGATCTCGGGGCCATCGTTTCCATTTCGCCACAGGCTGCGGCGAGCGATTGGGGATGAGGTTCAGCTGTCCCGCGTGTCGTGGAACGCCGGGGTGTAGCAGACGGCGACGAGCAAGCCTTCCGGGCTCAACAGCCGGGCGGTGATCTGGGTCCACGGCTCCGTGCGGGCATCGTGGATGAGCCGGTAGCCCTTGGCCGTGAGCTCGGCGGCTGCGGCGGCGACGTCAGGGACCTCGAACTCGATGCTGGCCTGGGGAACCGGGATGTCTGCGGGCCATTCGGTTGTGCCGAAACACGCGGTCGCCGCCTCCGAAAGGGGCCACAGGCCGAAGTGTTTTGTCCCTTCGAGCTTATGGGTGAACATGTAATCGCCCTCTTCGCCTTCAAAGGACAGGCCCAAGGCGTCCCGGTAGAACGATCGAGCCGCGTCGGCGTCTCGCACTATCGGGGCGACGCTGGCTACGAACTGGACTTTCATCGGCTTCCACCTCCGTCAGCAGTTGCTTGGTGCGTTTCATCTCGTTATACCAGCGGGGCTCGACTCCACCATCCCAGCTTCATCACCGCCGCCTTGGATGCGGGCGCACCGCTACGTGACGTGCAGATTGCCGCTCGACACGTGCCGTAGGCCCTCTTTCGCCCCAGCCCCGTTCGCTTGCCTATTAAGTAAGGTCTCGAGACATGGTGGCAACGGCCCCGTGTTCCGAGCGACCATGACGACCGGCGGGTCCGATTCCGAATGTGCGGAGCCGAGGGACGCCCACGATCCGCTCGAGCCCGTTGAGCCCTCCACCGAGATCCAGAGGGCGAACGGGCCCGCTCAGCTTATGGAACGTCTTGATGGTGCCCTTGCGAGCGCTGAGGGGACAGTGCTGCGGCCCGTCCGCAGATTTCACGAGAACTTGAGAGAGATGAAGGGTAGCGCTCAGCGCGAGCCTCTCTATGTCTCCTTCCTGAGGCTGCCGCGCGCCGGGCCTGTCACCGCACTGGTGGCGCTGATGCTCGGGTACATCGCAGTGTTCGGAACTCTCACCTATCAGCAGCAGTCGAACTACGGGACTTACGGCTTTGACATGGGCATCTATGACCAGGGGATCTGGTTGGTCTCGCACTTCAAGAATCCGTTCGTCACAATCCGGGGCCTCGACTACTTCGGTCACCACGTGAACATCATCACGCTGCTCTTCGTGCCCGCTTACTGGCTGGGAGCAGGGCCGCATTTTCTCTATGCAGTGGAGACCGTATGGCTGGCGGCCGGTGCCATTCCTATCTGGCTATTGGGACGCGACCGTTTGGAGAGCTCATGGATGCCTCTCGGTCTCTGCGCGGCATACCTGCTCTATCCACCGGTGGAATGGATCAACCAGTGGCAGTTCCATCCAGACGCGCTGATCATCACCCCGCTGATGTTCGCATACTGGCTGGCGACCCGGCAGCGTTGGGGTTGGTTCTGGGTTGCAGTCGCCCTCGCCCTTTCGTGCAAGGAGGACGCAGGTCTTGCCGTGTTCGCTCTCGGGATCTGTCTCTGGCTCAGGCATCGTCAGCGGGCGCAAGGGCTGATTACGGCAATAGCCGGGGCGGCGTGGTTCCTGATCTGTACCAAGCTCATCATCCCTCTCGCCAACGGAGGCGGTGCGCCGTTCTACGTCACCAACTTCCCAGACCTCGGCTCATCGATCTTCTCGATCATCGGGAACTTTGTGTTCCATCCGAGCAGGTGGATCAAAGTGGTTATTGCACGTTCGCGGTGGACTTACTATGCGCAGGTGTTCTGGCCAGTGGCGTTGTTGGCCTTGCTAGAGCCCCTGGTGCTGCTGATCGCGGTACCACAGCTCCTTGTCAATACCCTCTCGTCGAACAGCGATTCGTACAACATCCACTTCTTCCTCACGGCGATCGTGGTGGCCGGGGTCTTCTTGGCCACTGTCGAGGCTTGCGGAAAGCGAGGCCGCACCGCGGCCGGTCGCCGGTTCATGGTCGGGCTGACGGTGGCCACCGCCCTCGCGAGCAACGTGGCCTGGTCGCCTTCACCGATCAGTGTGGACTTCCACACTGGGTACTGGGTTGCGCCGGGCCCGCAGGACCAGGCAATCAACGAGGCGATCAGCATTGTGCCAAAGAACGCCTCCGTGTCCGCCACGTTCAACATCGACGATCACATGACCCACCGGGTCTTGATCTACGAGTACCCGAACCCTTGGGTCGTGACGAACTGGGGGATAAGTCTCCACAATCCTCCCGACCCTTCGAAGGTCGACTGGCTCGTCCTCGACACGAGGGCGACCCAAAACCAAGCCGTGCTCTACAAGGCCCTGATCAAGAGGGAATTCGAGGTGGTGTTCAACGAGGAAGGGATATTGGTCCTTCACCGGGTGAGGCCCGGCATTCCCAACGACCACGATTGGCCATGACCCCACACCGAGCCGTCCCAATACGCTGCTGTGGTATCCCTCCTCGCGCCACTCAAGAAATCGCGATCGACAACACCTTGGTGGACTGGTTGTAGGTGCGGACGTGGCCCTTGACCTTCGGTGTTTTGTGATCAACGACTCTTACGGTGAAGGTGTAGGTCCCATCGTCGACCCCTTTGGGCTTCCCTGAGATGACCCCTGTCGATTTCTTGAGATGAAGCCCCATGGGCAGATGTCCCGACGACACTGACCATTTGTACGGCGGATTCCCTCCGGTGGCGGCAAGAGAACGCGAATACTCCGCATGAGGCGCTGCATCTGGCAACGACGCCGTGGTGATCTCCAGGGGCGCTGACACCATGTCTGTGTCGTAGGCCCCGATGTCACACGGCACGCTCCTCGCGTTTCCTCGTTGGTCGGCGTCAGGGCACAATGATGCCTGCGCCACATGGTCGATGGCGGGGCTTCCTGGTTCGAGAGCGATGGTCTCGGTGGGACCGCCATTGTTCCGAAGCCGAGCGGGATCAAGGGCGGGGTTCGTGTCGGAGAGATCGTGGTGTGCCTTGGAGAAACCGCAGGACCCGTCGTCGTCGAGGTTGTATCCAGCATCGGTGATCGAACCGCTGAGGTCGCAGTCGGCGTACGCCTGGGCCGTGTTGGCGGCCACAATCGATGCACCCAGGGAAGTATCCTCCCCGGCGATGCCTCCCCCCACATAGGCAGCGTTCTCGGCGATGGTGGTGTCGGTGACCACGAGCGGGCTGCCACCGTTGGCAATGCCCCCGCCGGCCCAGGCGCCGTTGCTCGCGATGGTGCTGTTTGCGACCGTGACGAGGCCGGGCCCCGCCATATACATGCCTCCACCGCTGTCGGGATAGACGTCGCCGGTGTTGTTATCCGAGATGGTGCTGTCGGTAATTGTGAGCGCGCTACCGCCGCTGATGGTGCCTCCGCCCCCGGAGGGAGCGCTGTTGCCCGAGATGGTGCTGTCGGTGACGGTGGTGTTCCCACCGCTGGCAATGCCTCCGCCGTACGCGGCACTGTTGTTGTCGGAGATCGTGCTGTCGGTGACGGTGAGCGTGCTGCTCGAGATCCCGGTGCTCGAGATCCCACCGCCGTCACCTGTGGCGCTGTTGTTCGAGACGGTGCTGTCGATCACCGTCATCGTGCCACTGGTATCGATCCCGCCGCCCGTACCCGAAGTGCTGCCATCTTCGACGACGAGGTGGTCGAGGGTCACGGGGGGAGGGGTAGGCGCGACGTTGCTCGCGTCGGAGAAGACGCTCCCGCTCGACGTCCCGTCGACGCCGGTCGGAGTTGTGGGGGAACCATCGATTGTCAGCGATCTCCACGAGACCGCGGAGGAGAAGACGACGTTGTCGTCGTAGGTGCCCGCTGCCACCGAGATGGTCACGTCGCCCGGCAGCGCGCTCGCTTGGGAGACCGCATAGGAGATCGAGGCGCACGGCGTGGCCTGGGTCTGGCAGCTGCCTGCATCGCTCCCCCCCGTGGCCACGTACAGGGTGGTGCCGCTCGCCGATGCCGCTGTGGCGGCCACCGATATCCCGGCAAGCACCCCCGCCACGAGGGCAAACGTCAGCATGAAGGGTCGCCACCTGCTGTCCATCGCCTGACCCCCTTAACCAGCCAAACCTCCAAAGACTCCGGAGTTCGACTTTCGTGGGCGACCTTATGCTCCGGCACGACGAGGTGCACCCGAAAGTTTCCCCTAGGCCGCGCCGGCGACGGGTGCCTTTTGATCCCAAGGTCAGGATTCGAGCCCGGGCGGGCCACCGCCTTCACCGACCACCCCCTTCACCGGCCACCCTGATTGCCATGGAGACGTCGGATCGATCCGGCGATCTGATCAGCGCTCGCGATGGGTAATAGCCTTCGCTCTGGTGCCCCCGAATGACCGATTCTCCCGTAGCAAGCGCGATCAAGACGGGAGGTTCGGACACCTTCCAATTCCCGCCGGGCCGGTCTCCAATGGTGAGTTCGTCCCCGCCGCGGCCAGTGCCCGCGACAGGTTGACAAACGACCTGATCCGCTCGTCCATCGACGAGGCGGCGCGGCGGCTGCACATGGACAGGCGACGCTTTCTCCAGAGCGCGGGCGCGGTGGCCGCCTCGCTCGCCGCGTTCGAACTTGCCGGCTGCGGCGGCACCACTCGGAGCGGGTCCTCCAAGTCATCAGGCAACTCTCCCGGGACCACCCGGGGGGGAACGTTCAGCGCGCCGAGCCCCGATGACACCGCTGCCTGTCAACAAACACTGAACGGTAACGGCGAGTTCATTTTCGACGTGCACACGCACCACGTGATCCCGAGCGGTCCTTGGGTCAACAACGCGCCGGAGACCGTCGGCCTCATCCTCGACATGCTCCCTTCTGGTTGCACCGACAACCCGAAGCTCGACTGTGTCGATCGGGCCACCTACCTGCACGATCTCTTCCTCGCCAGCGACACGACCGTCGCCATGCTGAGCGATGTCCCCAACTCGGGTACCACCACCGCGCCCGTGCCCTTCCCCGAGGCCCTCAGCACGCAGAACATCACCGCCGGGCTCGCTGGTGGGGGGGCCAACCGCGTGCTCGTGCAGAACATCATCGCCCCCAACGTGGGACCCCTGGGAGCGACCCTCGATGAGATGTCGGGCGCCGTGCAGTCGGGTCCGCCCGCCGCGTTCAAGGTGTACACCGCCTGGAGCCCGACGGCGCAAGGGTTCTCTCTGGAAGACCCGACCATCGGTCTTCCCACCATCCAGCACGCACACGACCTGGGCGTGAAGGTCTTCGTCGCCCACAAAGGCCTCCCCCTGGTGAATTTCGACCCTGCTTTCAACCATCCCGAAGACGTCGTGGCTGTCTCGAGGCAGTTCCCCGACATGGATTTCGTCATCTATCACTCCGCCTGGCAGCCGTCGCACGTCGAGGGCCCTTACGATCCGACTGCCACCGTGGGGATAGACAGCCTGCTGGCCGCGCTCGACCGACACCAGGTTCCGCCCAACGACAACGTGTGGGTGGACCTCGCGACCGTGTGGAGACAGCTGATGACCCAGCCCGACCAGGCCGCTCACGCGCTCGGGAAGGTACTCAGCCGAGTGGGCCAGGACAGGGTGATGTGGGGTACCGATGCCATTTGGTACGGCAGCCCTCAACCCCAGATCATGGCGATGCGAGCCTTTCAGATCACCGCAGAATTCCAGGATCGCTACGGCTACCCCGCCCTGACCGATGAGCTGAAGGGCGCCGTCTTCGGCCTGAACGCGGCGAAGCTCTTCGGCCTCGACCCGACGGCGATTCGTTGCGGGCTGACGACAGATCCCCTGACGGCGAACATCGAAGAGTCTGTCGAGCTTCGAAGCGTTGGGGCACTCCCATCGGCGTGGGCTCCTCATGGTCCGACGACCCGGCGACAGGTCCTTGGCTGGCTTGCTTCGCCGGGAACGAGGTGGGTGCCGCTCTAGGAGGTCCGTGGTCGCAAAGAGGTCTGTGTCGCCAAGAGTTCCGGGTCCCGAGGAGGCGGCCCGAGCGGTTCAGGGTTGGTAGACGAAGCTGGGGAATCTGACGTACGCCACGAGGACGACCAGCATCACGGCGGTACTCGACGCGAGGACGACTCGGTAGCGCTTGCCATGCACGACCATCGCCGCGGCAGGGACGAGCGGGAACGCGTCGAGGAGCAGGCGGGGCGTCAGCCACAACGCCCAGTCGAAGATCACCGACGCCAGGACCGGCACCACGAACGCCCACCACGTCGCCGGGACGCGTGCTCGGCGCATGGCCCACAGACCGCCGATGGCGAACACGACACAGCAGGACTCGACGAGGGTGATGCCCGTCCATGTCGTGAACCACCGCACCGGGGACAAGAGGCTGAAATGATGCCCTTGCCATCCAACCCGTTCCGCGTCGAACCATCCGAACGGCGTTCCCATGTGTACCCACAGATAGAGGCAGTACGACCCGAAGCCCGACGAGGCCAGGAGTGGGGCTACCCATGCTTGTCGCCGTCTTGATCGCCAGGCGCCCCACGCCGCAGCAATCACGATGGGAAGGGCCAACGGCGATGCCGCGGTAGCGAAGGCACCGATGAGGCCGGCCCCGACCCATCGACGGCGGTCCAGCATGATCAGCGCCCCCGCGCCCAGCGCGATCGCGAGGCCGTCGGCATAGGCCGGACTGAGAAATGCTGCACCTGGCGCGACCGCCACCAGCCATCCCGCTCGAACCCCCGTCTCGGTGCCGAACCTCTGGCGCGCCAACGCGCCCACGGCGAGACACGCGCCCGCCCCCGCGAGGAACGACACGACAAGTCCGGCCGCCACCCAGTTGTGGTCGACGAGCGGTGCCACACCCCGGACGAGGAGCGGATAGAGCGGAAAGAAAGCAGCAAGTGGCCTTCGAGCTGTCAGGACCGTCGGATAGCCGTGAGCGGCGACTTGCAGGTAGTACTTGGCGTCCCAGATCCTGGCGAACCGGGTGATCGTCTGATTTCCACCAAAAGCGTCGAGCAACGCACCGAATACCAGCAGTCGAGTCATCAGGTAGACCGCGAGGATCGGGGTGACGAACCGAGAGGCGCCCCCTCGCCTCAGCCCGACGTGGGGCTCGACGTCAACAAGAACCTGGTCGTCCACTCTGACTTCCCCGAGCGTCATGTTGACCTTGTATCGACACCACGGGGGGAGAATTGAGTCCCCGGGCCCACAGCCGATGAGGTTGTGCCCGGCTGGCTGTGAGGCGGCAGATCGAGGAAGACCCTGCAATCAGCCGATGTCGTCGAGGGAGCCCGTCAACAAAGCGCCGAGGACATCGTCGACCGTGGGGGCACGAGCAATCTCCACCGCGATGCGCCGGGCTCGCGACAGATAGGAGGTCTCGCCGAGCACGGCCTCGATCCCATGAGCAATACGAGGTGCGTCTTCTTCGGCGATCACCCGGCGAGGGCCCCCGCCCCCGTGGTCTTCGGGCTCGACGACCAATCCGGCTCCCGCGGCGGCGATGCGTCGACCATTCTCGAACTGGTCGGCGAAGAGGGGAACCACGACGACCGGTATCCCCGCCGCCATGGCGCCGAACGCCGTACCCGAACCTCCGTGGCACACCACCAGACGGGCTTGGCCCAGGACCTCGGCCTGTTCGACCCAGGCCTCGACGTGGACGTTGGCGGGGACCGGGCCGATCGTCGAACGGTCGAACTGACGACCCACGGTCAACAGGGCGCGGACCGGAAGCTTCTCGAGTGCCTTGAGGGCGCCCCGGTAGACACCGGCCGCCACCGACATGTAGCCCAGAACCGTGCCGAAGGTCACGTAGACGAACGGCGCCTCCGATCCGCTCCACCAGTCCGGCAGGGAACCGGCGGCGCGCCTGTGTGGCTGCTCTTGGAAGCGGACGGTGGTGGGGAATGGAGACGGGTCGAGGGACGCGGGGAAACGGGTCAGGTAGGGCGAGGCGAGCAGCTCTTCGACGAGGCCGCTTCGGTGCTCCTCGAGCGCGGGCGCGGCCATGGCGATCGATCCCGCTTCGCCCTCCGCCAGCGAGATGGCGACCTGGGCGGTGGGAATGCCGGTCCGGAAGGCGACAACGGCCGAGGCGTACTCACACGGCTCGCGCAACACGAGATCGGGACGCCACTCCGTGCAGATCCGTTCCATGGCAGGGAGCATCGCCGTCGTGGCAAGCCGACCGAACAGCTCTCGATTGCCGAGGAGTGACGCTTCGAAGTGCGGGGCGACAGGGAGACGTTCTCGTATCGACGCCACGTCGTCCTCGGCGGGCTCGGCCCCCGCCCGGAACGGCAACCCGAGTCCTTCGACCATCTCCTTCAAAGCCGGTGGTCCCACCACCACGGTCTGATCGCCTCGTTTCCCGGCAGCGGCGAGGAAAGGCAACAGTGGCTGCAGATGTCCTGAACCACCGAGAGAGCAAGCCGCCAGTACCCGCACGAACGCAGCTGGCGGGTCAGGCCTTGGTGACCGCGGAAGGCGGAGGAATGATCCCGGCCCCCGAGCTCAAACAGCCTGACTTGGGCGTGGGGTTCGCCGCGGCAGGAAGCGTGGGCGGTTTCATGAACGCGGGCTTCTTTTGGAGATCGACCATGTCGAAGAGGCTGGTGGCATTCGCATCGCGCCGTGTGAGCGCAGGAAGGTTCCACTTCTCTTCGACGGTCTTGAGAATCGAGGTGTGGTCGTAGACGGTGTGCGACACGAAGTCCTTCTTGGCATACGGGCTGACCACTCCGGACGGGACGCGGAATCCGTACCGGTCGAAGCTACCGGGCGGGTCGCCGGGCTTCAATGCGGGCGGGACGTCGTCGGGTGGTATCGCCGGAGGCGGCGGCACATGGTCGTAGTACCCGCCGTGCTCGTCGTAGGTCCAGATCAGCATGGTGGAGGGCCAGTTGGGGCTCGACATCACGGCGTTGACGACCTCGCCCATGAACTGGTCGCCGAATTGCACGTCTTGGGGGTCCTCTTCCGACTGGGTGTCATAGTTGGGCTCGACAAGGCTGAACGACGGCAGCGTTCCTGCTGCCGCGTCGACGTAGAACTCTTCGATATGGGCCAGGCCCGACGACAAGCTCCGATCCTCGAGCAAAGGCAGGAATACGCCCAGGGTGGGCAGCGTCGAGTAGTAATCCTTCCAGGAGATCCCGTACTTGTTGAACTGCTGGAAGATCAGGCCATTGGGCGGCAACGCCGACGGGAAGGTGTCATCGATGAGCCCGAGGGACGTGCCCGCGATGAGGAAGCGACGATTGGGGTCGGTCTGCGCCATGGCCGAGCAGAAATAGCGATCGGCGATCGGAAACGTCTTGGCCATCCCACACGTGAAGGGGAGATCGTCGCTCGTGAAGTAGCCCATCGCCTCGGCCGTGGTGCTGGTCACGAAGCCTTGGCAGGTGCCGTTGTCGTATGCCTCGTGGGCGACCTTCCAGTCGTTGCCGACGCCCTTGGTCTGGCATTCGGTCGGCATGTGAAAGGCATGGACGTAATTGCCGTGACCATCGGGGTTCTTCGCCGTCGGTTGGCGATCGGAACCCAGGGTGTACCCGTCGCCCCGACCGATGAGTCCGAGGATGTTGTCGAACGAATGGTTTTCCATCATCACGACGACGATGTGTTCGATCTTCGGGACCTGGTCGGTTCCGACGGGTCGATCGGCGTACGGCCTCGACCCGGGTTCGCGCACCACGCTTCGAGGCGAAGTGATGCTCGACGCGCTTGATCCCGAGGTGGGCCCACCTCCACAAGCGTCGAGCAAGATCGCAGCGCCTGCCAACCCGCCGCCGAGAAACTGTCGCCGGTTCAGATTCACCCAGAGCCCCATCTGTGGTCGCTGCGTTGAGGATTGCCACGCCGAGATTAGACGACGACCTCACCACCGGTTGCTGCCACGGGTCGAGGCATTGACCTGAGGAGACGTCGTGCCGTCGAGCTCATCTGACAGCTACCCGAACGGGCCCACCCACGTCACGCCCACTCCGCTGCAGCCCGACTCAGGAGAACGCCAAGGCACCCGAGACGATGGGGAGCTCACTCAAGCCGGTCGAGCAGGTGACCGCAGATCGTTTCCATCTCAGGGTGAACGATGAGCTTCGGCCCCCGTTTCCCCCGGTGAAATCCCCGGCGACGCTCGGTCGGGGTGAGCCCGGCCCCCCTACCTTGACGGTCTGATTGGTGCCGGCCTTGCGTTGGACCTTGGCGAGCTTGACTCTCTGTGGAGTGAAGGAGCTCATCGACGCGACCTTCGCCTTGTGGGTCTTCCAGTTCACGGTCAAGGTGCCTACCGATGAGTAGGGACTGGTCTCGAAGTTGGTCGAACAACTCGTTCCCGTATTGGCGACCAGCGCACCCTTGAGAAGTCCCGTGATCGTGATCGGCGGGGGCAGGGCGGGCGAGCTGCATCCGCCCAGGGCCAGATTCAGATGCACCGTCTCCAATCCGTTCACCGTCCCACGCGTGCGGAGATGAGGTTCGAACTTCTCGAGCCCCGAGACCTGCGTGCACGTGACCGTGGAGTTGCCCACCGAGACGACGCGCGCACGTGCCCACGCCGGCCCACTTGGCACCAGCACACTCCCAGCGATCAGGAGGAGTCCCACCGAAAACAACGCCGCGACCGGCCTCGGCATGCTGATCCGTGACCGTGTTGGGGAAGCCAAGCTCATGACGCCTCCGCTCAACCTCGCCCGGCCTGCATCGCAGGTCGACGGCCAAACGCTAAGTGTGAGTCGTGTGCCTGTCAACGGCCCCGGTCGGTGCAGGGGCTCGCGCCGCGACGTTCCATGACGACTCGATGTGCCGCGACCGACATGTCGTGTCACGCACGCGGGCGGTCTCCGCGCTGGGAGTGGGGACGTCGAAGCAACCAGCGGCCAGTCGGTGGAGCGAACCGCTACCGAGGAACCGAGCTGAGCAGTTCGGCGAATCGTCCGGGATGGGTCACGGGGGGAAGGTGCCCGCAGTCGAGGCGCACGACGTGGGGGCAGGTGAGGCGAGCGACCATCTCCTCTTGTATTGCGAGTGGGACCGGCCTGTCTCGCTCGTTGATCACGTATGTCACCGGTACGTGAGACACCGCCGACCAATGAACCGGCTGGAAGTAGTGGTTGACGGTGTCGGCAACGTACCGAACGGGGTCAACGACAAAAGCAAGTGTGTCGTCATCGAGCGGATCCCCGCCGTAGGCGATCCGGAGGGGTTCGGGGTCGTCCGGAGGGCCGGGCAGGGTGATCACGGTGCCCTCGCGACGGGCCCGCTCGAGCGTGCGCACGAGGCCCTCGCGATGCCTCGGCTTCATGCAATCGACGCCGTACCCTCCTTCCGGAGGCACCAGGGCCGCACTCAGGACAACGTGAGCAACCCGATCTCCGAGGCCCGAGACGACGCCCGGCACGACAAGGCCGCCCGACGAATGCGCCACGATGACGATCGGTCCGTCCAGCTGTGCATCGTTGATGTCGTCGAGCACCGAAGCCACTTCGTCGGAGACCGTCAACGTCGCGAGATCTGCGGGTTTCCCGGCCCTCCCCGGCAGGTCGACCGCCAGCGACGGTCCATCGAGACGAGGTACGAGCCGGTCCCAGAAACGAGCCGTCGATCCACCACCGTGCACGAGTACAAACGTCATGGCTGGACCGCAACGGCGATTCCGAGTCCCTGAGGCATAGCCACGAACGGGGACGTTACAACGAGGCAGGGAGCAGTCGTCATGAGGTGAGCGACGCAAATTAGAGGAGAAATCAGGTGTAACGTCGAAACGGCTCAACTCGAGCACTAGTACCCCCGCTTACGGGGGGGGATCGGGGGTCCATCGATGGGACCCGACCAAGTGGGACAAATCCTCAACTTCCCCACATCACCGCGCAGCTCGAACGATTCTGACCATGTCCAAGGTTCCTCTCGTGGCGTAGAGACCACGACGCCGTCGGAGGATCTGTTGGCGGAGGTTGATCACATCTTCGAGAAGCGTTCGAGGGGTCTGAGCCATCCGGCAGACCGACGGTCCCGGATCGAAACCGAGAACGTCCGTATGCAGGAGGAGTTCTCCGCAGTGTGCGCGTCCACGGTTCGACCCGCGATGGAGTCCTTCCTGGAGCGCCTGCGTGCCAATGGCGGAGGTGGGCTTGTCGAGGAGCGCTCTGGTGTTCAGGGAGCTGGGGTGGCGCCGCGCATCAGGCTTTGGATGTCACTGTCGGGCGAGCTGATCGGCCGGCCCAGAGGGGATCAACATCCCTATCTTCAGCTCGACCTGGACGTCACCCAGCAACAGGTGAATCTCGCCGAGGGTCACATGTGGAAGGGCCACGGGAACTCCGGGCCGGTCGGTTCCTGGATCACGTCGGAGATCACCGGCACCATGGTGACGGAATCGCTTCTCGACGTCCTGAGACGCGCCGCCTCTTAACCGCAAGAGGTTCAGCGCGGTTCGACCGCTCGGATCGGCACGCCTTTACGAGTGGCGACGCAGACGAGCGTTCGTCCATTTCTTGAATCGACCACGGGAGGACGACGTCACGGCTGTGGTGTCGGCACCGGACGGGCCCTCCGATGGAACGCGCAGCGACGGGGACAGGAACGAGCCCGGGGGTTGCATCGTGCCCTTGGAGTCTTGCCACCAACCGACGGGGGCCTGCGCGTAGCTCACGACGCGTCTCCGAGTGGATCCACGCGCCGCGGCGTCACGACGACCATCGCGAGCTCGTCCTGGTCTCGTCGCCCAGCAACCGGGTCCGACAGGGCGCACACAGCCACCACTTCGGCGAATCGCCCGGGCTGATCGAAGGATGTCGAACGAAGTTGAGGCGGCAGCGACCGCATTTGGTCACCGCGTCGCCATCCGCATTTTCGTGGGCGTCCACTTCGGGTAGCTGCGGAGCGACCGCGGCCAGGGGAACGGGGAAAGGCGAGACTGCCATGACGCACTCCTTTGATGGTGCCTAGAAGAGGCGTCCGGCCTGCACGGGGCGACAACCGGAAACGGTCGTCCTGCCCAAACGAGGCGTCACTCCCAAGGGGGATCCCTTCAGACTACTACGGAAGCTTCGGCGCGGATGCCTTGCCCAAGAGACAGACACGAAGACGGATCATCACCGAAGACACCACGTTGGACCGAAGCAAGCGCACCACGGCATTGGACCACGACCCCAAGGATTCTTGAGTTTTTCTTGCTCCGGACCGGGTCCCCATGACCCGCCAATTGCGGACTTTGGGCTGGTAGCGCAGGTACGACGGACCCGCGCCATTGACCGCAGGGGCAGTACCCCCCCTAAAGTGGTACCGCTGACTGGGGCCGTCAGAACAAGTCCGGGGGGGCAAGCAGCGGCGCTGAGGAACCACGTGCGCGGGTCACGAACAGCACCGAGAAGGGTCAAAGTCATGTTGGGGTTGCTGTGCGGCTCGTGGGACAGGACTCGCGCGTGAGTTCCCACAAGCGATCACGGCGACGGCGATCACGGCGACGGCGCTCCGGCCTTCTGACGGGAAGGCTCGTCCTTCCCAAGTGGGCGTATGCGGGAAGGCTCGTCCTTCCCCAGTGGGCGTATGCCAGCCGCAGGCGCCGGCGAGTGCCCGGCGTCGGCCAACAATGGCCCCCTTCTCCTCTGGGGGGCAGCCCGAGAAAACCCCTCTACCGCGTGCGGTGGTCCTGGGCCGTACTTGGCGCCGCCGCCGTGGCCGTGGGCTCGGTGACGTTCATGGCGGCCTCGGGCGGCTCCCCCCCGTCTTCGCTCCAAAAGAACGATCTCGGGGCTCCGGGTGTCACATCGTCCACGACATCGGCGCCGCCGAGAAACGCCACGACGACGATTGGCCACAAAGGACAAGTCACGTCGACGCATTCTGGGAATGGTGTCGCTCATGACGTTCCCTTGGGGGTCTATGCCGGCGAAGCCGATCCGGGCGGAGTGGCTGCCCTGGCGGCGGCCACCGGGACGCACCCGACCTATGCCACCGACTATCTCGACAAGGGAAGCGGCTGGGCCGCGATGGACGACGCCGCAAACATCAAGGCCTGGAGCTCCTCCCCCTATCGCTTGGCGATCGGAGTCCCCATCCTTCCCGGAGTGGGAACGCTCGCCCAGGGTGCAACCGGCGCGTACAACCAGTACTTCACCACGCTCGGCAAGAACCTGGTGAGCGACAACGAGGCCAACGCCATTCTGCGGTTGGGCTGGGAGTTCAACGGCAATTGGTTCAGATGGTCAGTGGGCAATGCGACCGACGCGGGAAACTTCGTCGCATTTTGGCGCCAGATCGTGACGACCATGCGGGCCGTACCCGGGGAGAAGTTCAAGTTTCTGTGGAACCCCAACGCCCCCAGCCCGACCACGTATACGCCCCAACAGGCGTATCCCGGCAACGCCTACGTGGACTACGTCGGAACCGACGTCTATGACAACTTCTGGGGAACGCCTTTCACCCCTTCGGCGTCTTGGGCGCATCAGTTGATCCAGCAATGGGGCCTCGAGTGGTTGGCTACCTTCGCGGCCGAACAGAACAAACCGATCGCCATCCCCGAATGGTCCGATGAATATCGAACCGACGGTCACGGCCTCGGAGACGACCCCATGTTCATCGACAACATGGCCAACTGGTTCGTCACCAACGACGTGGCCTTTGCCAACGTCTGGAGCTACGACTCCTCGTCGACGTACCGGAACAACCTTCTCGACGGTACCTTTCCCAGGGCCCTGGCGATGTTCAAGCAAGACTTCAGCTGATCAGGTCGACGCCACGAGACTCGGTCGTTCTCCAGATGCAAGGGGCCCCTACCAGTTGAGCAACGCGTTGATGTTCCCGTTGGCGGTGCTCGACGCGTCTCCGAGGAACGGCACCTGGTAGAGGTGTTCCAGCGAACCGAGGATCCCCGCTATGTCGACGTCTCCTGAGTACTGCTTAGGACTGGCCGCCAGGTACTTCGAGACGACGATCGTGGCGACGTGCCCGCCGTTTTCACCGTTGATCCCCGACGTGTCGCTATCGAGCCCCTCGTCCCACTCGATGATGATCTGTCCACCCGACTTGTACCATGCGGTGGACTGCACCGAGGGAATGAAGCTCGACAGGAACGCGCCGGAGTCGGCCAACTCGTTCGCTTCCGTGTCGGTGGGGACCCCGGTATGACCATCATCGGTGAGGTTTGGCGTGTACCAGACGAAGTCGGGCGGCGCGGAGCTGTTCAGGTCGGGGATGAGGGCTGAAGAGTCCTTGACCGTGATCGGCGCGTTCGGGAAGTACTCCCACGGGTTGTGCCTCACGGCATAGAGGCCCGAGTCGTTGGTCGGATCGGAGGGAAGGCTCTCGGCATAGGCGGTCGCGCTGTAGCCCGCCGCTACCAGTTGGTCCGCCAGGGTCGGCACCGACGGAAAGCTGTGGCTCGAGGGGGGGTTGTCGTCTGTGACTCCTTCATTGGAGCCCGACACGATCTCGAGGTAGTTCGGCAGCGACGGGTGCCCGAAGGCGTAGCTCTGGGTGGCCGACCCGTATTGCTGTGCCAGTTGGCCGATGACGGGCTGGCCCAAGGCTTGCGAATAGCTCTGGTTCTCCATCATCACGACCATGACCTTGGGGGGAACCGTGAAATGACAGCTGCTCAGCCCCAAGCACGCCATGGCTCCGAGCACGCCCAGCGTGCCCAACGTCCGCCATGACCGCCCCAGAACCACCCGATGCCCCCCATCGAGGTCGTCGCAAGTACCCGCCGACCCATTCCCTGCCCGCGGCAATAATCCTCGGCTCACGGGTCAGAGACGGACCTGCTCAGCTTGCCAGGGTACGGGTGAAGCTCCAAATGGACGTCAACGCGGCCCCAACGGACAGTCAACCCGTGCTCACTGCCGGCGCACACCCGAGCGCAGCCACCTCGTTCACGGCCGCGGCGATAACCGCTAATAGTGTTGTCCTGCGCGCTATAAGCGGGAATACGAGAACTTCCTTCTCATGGGGCTGACGCCGTCAGTCTGGCCCGAAGTAGGCTGCGAGGGTTGTGGCCTGGGGGGGTGCGATGTACCGAGTGCCGATGAAAGCACGCAGTGAGGTGAGGGCAGAAGGGCGCCCCGTACGGGCATCACTTCTCAGGGCCTTGGCGTGGTCTTCCACGAGCGCACTCGTGATCGGTGGTCTGGTGGTGACGGGCCGTCCGCCCGTCGTCGCCGCGTCGGGCACGGCGAGCGCCCCGCACGTCATGGTGGTCATGATGGAGAACAAGAACTTCTCCGAGGTCATCGGCAAATCCGATCAGCCCTTCACCAACAGCCTGGCCGACCACTACGGGCTCGCCACCCAGAGCTACGCCTTCGGGCACCCGTCGCTGCCGAACTACCTCACCATCATCTCGGGCTCGAACCAAGGCGTCACCGACGACAACGACCCTTCGAGCCACAGCTTCCCCGGCGTCAAGACGATTGCCGACCAACTGTCCGCGGCCGGCTTCACGGCGCGCGCCTATGCTGAGGACCTCCCGGGGAACCCGGCCACCAGTTCAGGCGAGTACGCCGTACGCCACGTCCCCTGGGAATACTTCCCCGGCACGGCTATCACCCTGAAAGACGCTTCCACCATGGTGGCCGACCTCAACGGGGCGAGCCCACCTGACTTCGTCTGGTACACGCCCAACCTGATCAACGACGAGCACGACGGCACGGTGCAGGACGGAGACGCCTTCCTGTCGTCGTTCATCCCGAAGGTCCAAGGCACCGCTTGGTACAGACAAGGTGGCCAGGTGATCATCGAATGGGACGAGTCGGACAACGACAACTCGGGGATCAACGGTGGTGACGGAGGCCACATTCCGACCATCGTCGTCAGCGCCGTCAACGCCGACAGCCCCATCCAAGACTCCGCCCGGGTCGACACCGCCGGCATCCTCCGTTCGATCGAGGACCGCTACGGCCTCGCCCATCTCGCCAACGCCGCAAACTCCGCCAACGGAACCATCGATGCCCTTCTCGCCACCTCGTCCACAGCACAAGCGCGGTCGTTCGCCACTGCGGCCGGTGCCACGACAACGGCCGGAGCGCAGTTCTCGTTCTTGGTCAGAACGACCGGGACACCGACACCTCGCCTCAAGAAGCACGGGCGGCTTCCCAGAGGGCTGCATTTCCACAACAACCACAACGGCACGGCGGACATCTCGGGTACGTTGAGCACACATGATTCCCCCGGCACCTACCAGGTGACGCTCCTCGCCACTTACGGCAAGGGGCGGGCCAAGCAGACCGTGTCCCAGCTCTTCAGCGTGAGCCTGTCGGGCTGAGCCTCTTCACGTACGGCAGACCGGCTCGCTGACCGGCGGGTTACGTGCCGGCGTGTGCCTACTTCACACCCAGGCTGCTCTTGGCGGCGGCCTCGAAGACGCGGTGGGGGAGCAACCGCTTGGCGAGGATGCCGATGCGCTCGCCGGCCTTGCCGACCGAAACCCGGCGAGGCGGTCGACGCGCGTCGAGGACCTTGTGGACCACGGCGGCAACGTCGTCGGGAGCCACCCCGTTGGCCTCGTCCCGCTCCATCAACCCGACCGCCGTGTCGAGCGCGCTCTTGTAGACGGAGTCACCCTGCGATGCAGCCGCCATCTTCCGGTTGGCGGTGAAATCAGTCCGGACATTGCCGGGCTCGACGAGCGTGACGTCGATGCCGAACGGCGCAACTTCGTACGCCAGCGCTTCGCCCAATCCCTCGAGTGCGAACTTGCTGACGCTGTAGAACGCCTGAAACGGGATGGCGACGACACCGCCGATCGAGCTGATGAGGACGATCCGACCGCCGCCCTGGGTACGCATCGCTGGTAGGACGCCTTGCACGACCCGTATCGCGCCCCACAGATTCGTCTCCACCTGAGCCTTGGCCTCGGCCATGGTCGTGTCTTCGACGGCGCCGGCCACGCCCCAGCCCGCTGATGCGACGACGGCGTCGATGCGTCCGTGGCGGGTCAGCACCTGGGCAACCCCGGCCCGCACCGCATCGTCGCTGTCGACGTCCATGACGATTCCCTGCCAGGGTCCCGACGACGTCCCTCGTCTGCTCGCGCCCACGACGATCCACCCGGCTTCGTCCAGGCGATCGGCACAGGCGCGACCGATGCCGGCAGATGCTCCGGTGATCAACACGACCTTGCCCATGACCTGACTCAGCGAGAGCGTGCGTCGCCGCGCGGGGACCGGCCGAATTGCCAGCGGCCCCGCCGAGTGGGATGAGCGAGCGCCGCCTCTCTCAACGCCTTCAGTTCCGTCACCTGGGTGCGGGCTCGGTCCGCCAGCTCCTGCTCCCCTGCCTCCGATGCGATGTTGAACGCGTCCACACATCTGCTGATCGCCACGTCGAGAGCGGCGATCAGACTCTGATGAGCGGTCTCGTCGAGCACGGGAACTCCTACAGGTCGGCCATCGGTCCGGGGCCCGAGGGCCCCATCTGTTCGTGACCCTGGTGCCGATTGTGCCCCAGTCCGCTCCGCGTCACCACCTCGCCCCGCTCCAGGTAGAACGAAGCCGCGCTGCGAAGGGAGATCCGATGCCAGAGGCAGTCTCGTCGGTGCGAGTGGTCGACAACCCCGACAAGAACAGATACGAGGCCTACGTCGGGGACGAGCTGGCGGGATTCATCACATACCGAACCCGGCCAGGTGCCGTGGTGCTGGTCCATACCGAGGTGGATGAGGCTTTCGAAGGTCACGGGGTGGGCGGTGACCTGGCGGCCGGTGCGCTCGCCGACCTCCGGGCCCGAGGCCTCAAGGTCTACCCGTTGTGTCCCTTCATCGCCCGGTACATCGAACGCCACCCCGAGGTGTCCGACCTGGTGGCGAGATCGGGTCCCGGGGCCTGATTCGGGCCAGTGAATGGCCCCGAGGGGCCTCATGAGATCGGGAGAGCCGCTTGACCTGCAGGAATGACCCTCGTACCGAGGACCACAGCGTCCTGCTGACTCAGGCGACGTCCGTGGCGTGCCGATACGTCACCGATGACCGGAGCACGCCCGCGGCACCAGGCAATGGACCTCGCCACCGGCTCGTCCTGGCTCCGGTTCGGCGTCCTGCTCGCCATCGGCGAGGTCATCATGCTGGTCCTGATGGTCCTGCACCCTGCCGCGGCCACCGGTGCCAACGGGGCTGGCCACGATCTCGCCACCTCGGTCGGTGCCACGGGTCACGATGCGCGTCGCAGCCAGGCCGCCACCTTGGCTCCGACCACCGCTGTTCCGGTCAGCCCTCCCGCCACTGTGCCTCAGACCCCCCCGACCGCGACGACCGTCCCACCTGCTGTGGTGGTGCCACCCACCGGTCCCTCCCGCGTCGTCGACGCGCCGGGAACCCTGCCGGCGAACATCTCCCCCCAACCCAACTTCCTCGATAGCTGCTCCGGTTCCCAGTACGACGACTCGTTTGCGTGCGTGGGGACGACGCTGCAGGCGATCGCCAACGGCCGCAGCCACGAGGGACTTCCGCCCATGGTGCTGCCGTCGAACTGGGGTCAGCTCTCACCGGAACAGCAGATCTTCGTGGCAACGAACCTCGAGCGCACCGTCCGAGGGCTCCCACCGCTGACGGCGATGGCCAGGACGCTCGACCAAGCTGCCCGACAAGGCGCCATCGAGGACAGTGACATCAGCCCCCCGAGTGGCTTCCCGTTCTTGGAATGGGGATCGAACTGGGCGGGTGCCGTCGGGAACCCCCTCGAAGCCATCTACTTCTGGATGTACGACGACGGCGCGGGCTCGGCCAACATCGACTGCACCCCGACGAATCAGACGGGGTGCTGGGGGCATCGCGAGAACGTCCTGCTCAGACTGCCGTGCACGGAGTGTCTCATGGGGACGGGGTGGGATTCCGGGGGCTACAAGGGTGACCCGAGCATGACGGAGCTGCTCGTGGAGACTTCGGGCAGCCCGGCCCTCGATTTCACGTGGGGACAGGAGTCGGCCTACCTGCCCTGAGCCGACGCCGGCCGCAGACGGTGCTTCGTCGAGCGCGCACTGTTGCTCCTCCTCGCACATAGGGAAAATCCGACACAGGGAAATTGGCCGAATGTTGGCCATCCATAGGGGGTCGGGTGGGACGGCCCCGTCAGGCTTCTCGTTGTGACCTTTCCCGGGCTCTTCCAGGGAGCTCGACTGGCGCCGCTCCGTTCGCGGTGTTCGCGTCAGACTCCCTGGTCAGCAGGGGTTCAGACCTCCGATACTGTGACGCCGGAGCGTCAAGAAGGCCGCGTTCCCGGCGGCGATGGATGGGACCTTGCACGGTCCGAGCTGAAGCTGGGAAACCCGTGATGGGAGTGGGCATGAAGTTGCGCAAAGAGCCCGGCGAGCCCGGCGGCACGCCCGACGCCACCGAACGCGCCGGCGCCGAAGCTCCTGTCCGGACGGGGACCGGGGGGAAGCCCCGGAGCCAGCTCGGCCAGCTTCTCGTCTCGGCCCAGCTGATCAGTCACGACCAGCTCGCCGAGGCCTTGATCCAGCAGTCGGGCTCCGGCAAGCGGATCGGGACGACCCTGGTGGAGCTGGGGGCGATCGGCGAACGGGACCTCGCCAAGGCCCTGTCCACCCAGCTGCTCGTCCCGATGGTCGACCTCTCGCAGCAGGCGCCCTCGCCCGACGCCACTGAAGTGTTGCCGGAGAGCGTGGCCCGCGCGCACCTGGCAGTCCCGATCGTGGCGGACGAGAGCGGGATCACCATTGCGGTGTCGGACCCCACTCCGGAGCTGGCCAAGGTGCTCGCCAACGCCTGCGGGCGGGTGGTCCGCCTGGTCATCGCGCCGAGGTCAGATGTCCAACGAGCGATCGACACCGCATACCGGGCCCTGGGGAACATCCGGGAGCACGTGCGGGCCTTCGAGGAGTCCACCGACAGCCCGCTACGACTCACCGACGCCGCCGTCCAAACGGTCAACGAGGCGGACGCGCCCGTCGTCCAGGTCGTCAACCTGCTCATCACCCAGGCAATGCGCGACCGGGCATCGGACATCCACATCGAGCCACAGGGCCACCAGCTCCGGGTGCGGTTCCGCATCGACGGTGCGCTGCACGACGCCGTCGAGCTGCCCAGCACTATGGCGCCGGCGCTCGTGAGCCGTCTGAAGATCATGGCCGAGATGAACATCGTCGAACGGCGTCGACCTCAAGACGGGCAGATTACGATGACCGTCGACGGCCGCGAGATCGACATCCGGGTGTCGACAGTGGCCACCATCTGGGGCGAGAGCTGTGTCCTTCGGGTCCTCGACAAGAGCCGGTCCGTGTTCCGCATGGACGACCTGGGCATGCCGACCGACACCCACGAGGTGTTCACCCGTCAAATCCGGGCCCCGTTCGGGATGGTGCTGTGCGCGGGCCCGACGGGGAGCGGCAAGACGACGACCCTCTACGCCGCCTTGACGGAAATCGACGATCCCAGCCGGAACATCATGACGATCGAGGACCCCGTCGAGTACGTGTTCCCCTCCATCAACCAGATCCAGACGAACGAGCAGGCCGGCATCAGCTTCGCCAACGGGCTTCGGTCCATCCTCCGGCAGGACCCCGACGTCATCCTGGTCGGGGAGATCCGTGACGTGGAGACCGCCCGGATCGCGGTGCAATCGGCTCTGACCGGCCACCTCGTGCTGTCGTCGTTGCACGCTACGGACTCAGCCGCAGCGCTGCACCGATTCCTGGACATGGGTATCGAGTCGTTCCTGGTCGCATCGTCGGTATTGGCGGTGGTGAGCCAACGGCTGGTGCGCAGGATGTGCCAGACGTGCAAGGCCCCCTACGACCCCAAAGACGAAGAGCTCGCCTTCTACAGCGAGAGTGGGGGACTCCCGAAGGCGCAGTTCTTCCACGGCGAGGGCTGCAACTTCTGTGCCGGTACCGGGTATCGGGATCGGATCGGCGTGTTCGAGCTGATGCGCATCACGCCTGAGATCAAGCGTCTCATCGTGGGCTGGGCCACGCAGGAAGAATTGCAACGGATGGCCGCGTCCCAAGGGATGCGGACGCTTCGCGATGAGGCGATCAGACTCATCTCCGACGACGTGACGACGATCTCCGAAGTCGTCCGATCCATCTACACGGCCTGAGACGGGGACGACATGGCCAAGTTCAAGTTCAGGGCGATCACCCCCGATGGATCGACTGTCTCGGGAATCGAGAATGCCGTCACCCTAACGATGGCTCGCCGGGCCCTGGTCCAGCGCAATCTGGCCCCGATCGACGTCACCGAGAAGAAGAGCATCCTCCAATTCGAGATCACCCGTGAAAAGGTCCCGCGCCGTGAGCTGATGCATTTCTCGCGCCAGCTCGCCGTGTTCATGAAGGCGGGAATTCCCGTCCTCGAAGCACTCGAGGTGTTGTCGGAGGAGGTCGGCAACAAGAACTTCCAGCGGATCCTGGCCGAGATGTCGGAGGCGCTGCGATCCGGTGAGACCTTCGCAAGTGCGGCAGACGCCCATCCCGAAGCGTTCCCCCCCTACTACCTGGGCATCCTCCGGTCGGCCGAGCTCACCGGGAACCTCGACACGGTCCTCGACCAGTTGGCCGACTACATCGACCGGGATACCGAGGCCCGACGCAAGATCACTTCCGCCTTGATCTACCCGGCCATCGTCCTCGTGCTGTCGATCGTGGCCATCGTGGTCATCACCGGCTTCGTCCTCCCCCGATTCAAGACGTTCTTCAACTCGCTCCACGCCAAGCTTCCCCTCCCCACCCGCATCCTGATCGCCATCGCGAACTTCTTCGTCACGGACTGGTTCGTCTTTGCCGGAGTCTTGCTGCTGATCGTCCTTGTCGCGATACTCGGCACATCCACCCGGCGGGGTCGTGAGACCAGAGACGCCATGCTTCTGCACGTCCCGGTGCTCGGCGACGTCATCCGCACCGCGATCTTGGAGCGGTTCTGCCGGATCCTCTGCTCGATGGTCGGCGCCGGAGTACCGCTTCCCGAGGCGCTCCTGGTCACGGGGAACGCCACCACCAATGCCGTGTTCCGGCAGGGCCTCAGCACCGCTCGCGACGGCATGCTGCGCGGCGAAGGGCTGGCGGCTCCCCTGGCCCAGACCGACCTCTTTCCGATCGCGGCACGGCGCATGTTCCTCGTCGGCGAGAGCACCGGCACGCTCGACCACCAGCTCGATTCGGCGGCTCATTACTTCGACCGGGAGCTCGACTACAAGCTCAAGCACTTCACGAGCCTGTTCGAGCCGGCTGTGATCCTCTTCGTGGGCGTCATCGTGGGCTTCGTGGCCATCGCCCTCGTGTCCGCCATGTACGGGATCTACCGCCAGGTGCACGTCACATGAGCGTCCCCATTTCGATCGAACCCGCAAAGAACCCCCTAGGAGGTTGAGGCGATTCGAACCGTTGCAGAAACAGGGCGTTACGCCGACATCGTCAGGGGGGCTGACACACAAAACCGTCGTGCCTCTTGTTCTGAAAACACAATCATCTCAACGAAGGGAACTATCGAAATGAAAGAGCAGTCCACACCGAACATCCTCCAGAGGATGGTGGCGAGAAGGGATCAAGGCGGATTCACGCTGATCGAGCTCCTCATCGTCATCATCATCCTGGCCATCCTGGCTGCCATCGTGGTCTTCGCTGTCGGAAGCACCAACAGCAACGCCATCGCGTCCTCATGCAATGCCGACGCCAAGAGCGTGGAGACGGCCATGGAGTCCTACAAAGCCCAGATCGGGAGCTACCCCACAAATATCAGTACCCTCACTGCGGGGCCGACTCCGACGACGATCAACGGTGTCAGTGAGACCGTGGGCCCGTGGCTCAAGGAGCTCCCGGGGACGAGCAACTACACCATCTCGGTTGACGCACTCGGCAGCGGCACTGTGCAAGTCAACGGTGCGGCCTACGAAGGGGGCGCCAACCCCTGCAACAGCCTGAAGACGTGACGTCGACTCGATCGACGTCGTGACCCCGGCGTAGGGGGACCGCTCGAGCGGTCCCCCACGCCGTTCACATGAGTCCCGCAGCATCCTGAGGAAGCCTCGACCACCATGGACGACCCGCATTCCCGCACCAAGGCCGACGTCGGGTGGCTCGTCACGGTCAGCGTGATGGTCATCCTCACCGGCATGGCCTATTCGTTGTGGTGGGCGGCCGTGGTGCGGCACCAAGGGTTGTATTGGGTCGTACCGGGCGACACGTGGGGCACGGTCCGCGCCGCCCACTGGATCGACTGGGGAAGCTTCTCCTTCATCTACAACGCGGGGACGGCCCTCGTCACACTCCCCGGGTTTCATCTCCTGCTCGCGCCCGTCGTGGCGCTTTCCTCCCACCTCCACCTGTCGGAAACAGCGCCGGGCCTGCCCGGACCCCCGAAGCCGACGACCTGGCTCCTCATCGGCCCCATATTCCTCGCCTGCGCCACCCTGCCCGTCTTCGCCGCTGACGCCTTGGCCCGCCGGCTCGGTACCGCCCTCTGGGCGCGCCGTGCCCTGGCTCTGGGGACGGGAGCCGCGGTGTGGCCGACGGTCGCCATCTGGGGCCACCCCGAAGACGTGCTCGCCCTCGGGCTGGCCACGTACGCCTTGGTCGCGCTGTTGAATCGCCGACTGGGCGCAGCGGGGTGGCTACTGGGCGGGGCCCTGGCCATGCAGCTCTACGCCATCGCGCTGATCCCACTGTTCATCGCTGTGGTGGGTCGACGCAAGGCCGCCCCTCTGGTGGCGCGTGCCGCTGTCCTGCCCGGTTTCCTTCTGGTGGCCGTCATCGTCCCCAATGCCCACGCGACGATCCACGCGTTGTTGGATCAACCAAACTTTCCCAAAGTTGACCACGCCACCCCGTGGCTCTTGCTGGCACCGAAACTTGGCCACGGCGCCGTGGCGGCAGGACCGGGGCGCATCATCGGCCTCGTGCTGGCGGTTGCCGTGGGGGCTCTGGGCGTGCGCTATCGGTCTGACGCCCACCGCATCGTGTGGCTGGCGGCCGCGGTGCTCGGGCTCCGCTGCATCTTCGAGTCCGTGATGGACCCGTATTACGTCATGCCGGTGATCATGCTGGCGCTCGTGGTGGCGGCCGACCTCGGTGCTTCGCGTCTCGTAGCGATGTCGGCGGCAGGAGCCGGACTGACGGTGTTGACCTACTTCCGGCCCGACATGTGGGCCTATTGGTTGGAGATGACGGGAGTCATCGTGGCGATCCTCGTCGTGACATGGCCACGGGGAGAGAATCGGCAACCTGCACCCGACGATCGCAACCTCGATCAGTTCGAAGCACGTCCGCGTGAGACGCCGTCACCGGTGGCTGTTCCCGCCTGATCCTCCCGACGTCGAAGCGCCCAGTATTTACTGGACGAACTCCATACGCAGACCTTCGCTGTCCCATTCGGGATGCTCGGGTAGGTGGACCACGCCGCGGGCGATAATCCGCCGTGCCGTCCACAGACATGCGGCCGCATCGAGGAGGTGGGCGGCCCTGACGCCGCGAACCCTTTCGTTGATGATCCGTTCCACGCCGGGCATACGCCCGTCGAGCAAGGCCCGTCGCTCGTCCTGCCCTGCTCGGGTGTGCTTGGAGAAGCGGACAGGCTTGTCCTCGTTGAGCTGAAAGAAGCTGAGCTCGGGATGCACCTCGAAGATCGTCCGCTGCCAGTAGGGCGCCATCTGCTCGTGCACCTCCGCGGTGCGCCCGAGCATGCGCCAACCGATGGCGCTCAGGCGTCCGCCGTTGACCTCCTTGGCCTCGTCGTAGGAATCGCATTTGAGGGAGGCGCGCACCGGGGCGGAGAGCACCGCGCCGGCGCGGGGGGTTCCCAGAAGAGCGCGCGCCTGGCGATCGCACGTGCGTCCCCGCGCCTCGGGGTCGTCGAGAAGCCCGACTGGTGAGAAGAGCGCCACCACCTGGAACGCCGGCTTGTAATCGAGCACCTCGAGGAATGTCGACACGACCTGGGGCTCCTCCGGAGCCATCGTGATGCCCTGGAGCTTGGCCGACGCCATCAACCAACCCTTTGGGCAGGGGACGACGCCGGCCAGGGTCCGATAGGGAAGGTGCGACCCCCTCCGTGACCCCGGTCTCGACGCGGACATGGACATGGTCATCACGGTAGCGACCCGAGGGGACGAACCGAGAACCGAGGTTCAGGTACGGATCAGTTGTTGGCGTTGTGGACGAGCCAGCTCTTGACGCTCTCCGACGGGCAGGCGCCGTTCGTCCCTGAGGCACAGGTGGGTGGATCGACGAAGTCCACTGTCGCCCACACGGTGTAGTTCGACGGCGAGCAGGTCGTGGCCGAGGTCCCGCAGGCATAGAAGTTGATCTCGCGGGACACGCCCGTGTTGGCGGGCAGCTTGCTCAGCGGGACGGTGACACAGTCCACGTATACGGGAGGCGAGTTCTGCCCGATCAGGATGGGGGCGTTGGACGCGAGGCAAGGGCTCAGACTGGAGAAGTCGGTGTCGGTGTAGCGCACCGACTGGATGGCCACCTGCATAGCCCCGCTGCTGCGGTACTCGAGCGACTGCTGGTCGAGGAGGTGCGAGGTGTTGAGCAGGTCGTTCCCCGACAAGGTCACGACTCCCAGCAGCACCAACGCGATGACGATCATGAAGACGAGTGCTAGGACGAGGACGGCTCCGTCCTCTCGCCGCGTCGTCCGGGACCGAGCCATATCAGAAATTCTTCCTGGGAGCGGTCGTCTCGGGAACAGCAGCGGTGGCGCAGGCGGTCCCTGCCGTGTTGGTGGCGGTCCCACTCGGGCTCCACACCAAGCTGGTGTTCCCGTTTACCGTCGACAGGCTGCCGCTCGACTGAGTGAGAGTAACAGTGACCACGGTCTGCCCGGCCCCGTTGGTGGAGGCCGCCATGGTGGCAGTCACATCGACCGTACCGTTGGTATAGCGGTTCCCCGAGGTGTCGCCGAGCGTCACCGTACCCAAGTTGATCGCGTTGCATCGGAAGCCACCAGTACACAAGACGGCCAGCTGGGTCTGGTTCCCCTGTCGCGAGAACTCAGCCGTCACGCTCTCCGAGGCGCCGTTCCAGCCGTTCTGGATCGAGTTGACCGACATGGCCTGGTTGTAGGTGTATGTGATCTGGTCGTTGGTGTCGGGCTTGCCGTCCTGGTTCCCTGATGTCTCGATGTCGAAGCCCGCCGGGGCGAGGGCCACCACCACTGGGGTGGAGCCGTTGGCCGGTGTGTACGAGCCGTCGCCGCTATAGGCGACACCGACCGTATAGGTGCCCTTCTGAGCGTTGGGCACGGAACACGATCCACTTCCGGTGTTGTCCAAGGTCGAAACCGCACAGGTCGGCGCCGGCCCCGACGGTGGTGTGATGGTCCACGTAACCGTGCCAGTCGGGTTGGGGCCTCCGTTGGGCTCGTTGACTGTCACCTTGACCGTGAACGTGGATCCGGGCTGGGGGTTCTGCGGATTGGTCGTGTAGCTGAACGTCGGCGTGGCCTTGGTCACGCCCGCGCTCGTCGTTCCCTGACTGGCGGTGTAGTTGCCATCTCCGCCGTATGACGCGTTCGCCGAGTACGTCCCGACCACGGCGCTCGACACCGAGCATGTGGCGGTGTTGGTTCCCGTCAGGTTGTTGGGGTTGGTCATCTGCGAATTGGTGCACGTGGGATTGGGCCCCGACGGCGCGGTGATCGTCCACACCACGTTCCCCGTCGGCTTCATATCCCCGGCCAGGGCCGGATTGGCTCCGACCGTGGCGGTGAACGTCAGCTTCGAACCGGGCTGGGCGGGCGACGGCGACGAGGCCTCGGTCACGGTCGTCGACGAGGCGGCCTTGGCGACGGTGATCGTCCCCGTGCCGCTCGGGGGCTCGTTGTTACCGGCACCGGTCGCGGGGGGGTAGCTGGCGGTTGCCGAGTACGTCCCCACCTGCGCAGGACTCACGGTGCACGTCGCCTGTGACGTGTTCGTCCCGTTGATCGTGGTCAGGGTGGAATTCGGGCACGACGGCGAGCCCGGGCTCTGTGAAAAGGCCCACCCGACGCTCCCGGTGGGCGCGGCGGTGGTGCTGTTGGGCGGGACCACCTTGGCCGTGAACGTCAGGGTGTCCCCGTACGTCGGCGTCGTCGAGGACGACGTGGCCGTCACGAGGACGGTGTTAGTGGCCGGGCCCAGGGCGACGAAACTCAGTGATCCGGCGGAGCCGTCCGGGGCGTGGGCCACGACCGTGATCTGCTGGGAGCCGCTCATCGGACAAGTCGGTGAATTGGCGTTCACCCAACTGGTGGCCTGCGCGTCCCACTGCTGCACGGGATTGTTGACCGAGATCGAGTAACCCTCGGGTGTGGTCCCCTTGACGGTGCCTCCCACGAAGAAGGCGGTGGGCGAGGGGGTCGCGGTGCCGTCATTGACCGACACGATCTGCGACCCGGTCAAGCCGGAGGGCACGGTGAAGGTCACCGTGGCATCCCCGTTCTTGTCGGTCATCGCGCCACTCGCAGTCGCACTAGCGGAGCCGACCGTGACCGTCAACGGGTGGTTGGCGACGAACCCAGTCACGAACACGGTCGCCGCCGACCCCGCCGGTCCCGAGGCCGGGGAGGGCGCGCTGATAAGCCGGTACGGGTTGGTGTCGCAGTTGGTGAAGACGTTGGTCTGCTGGACCTCGTACTGGGCGGCCTGGGCGAAGCTGTTCAGGACGGTGTCCACCGTGGCGAGGCTCTGCTCCGTCGTCGAGCTGGTGATGGCCGTGACAAGGGCACCGAGCAGGGCCGTCACCGTCAGGGCGATGATCACGATGGCGATCAGGACCTCGATCAGGGTGTCGCCGGTCTCGGATGGCAGGACGCGACGACGGAGTCGCTCCAGGAGTCTGGACCGAAGCCTCCGGCCGGGCGCGCCCTTGTTCCTACTGGCCCCCATCTCACCATGCCCAGCAGTCATCCCCGAGGCCGCCTTATTGGATCGCGACGGTGAGGTTGAAGCTGAAGTCGAACAGCATGCTGTTGGCCACGATGTGCCCCGTGCTGATGTTGTTCCCGAACCCGTACAAGCTGATCGTGGCGTTCGGAACGTAGAGTTCACCGCCGTAGGTGTTCACCGAGCTGGCGGCGCTGGCCAGGAACACGGGGCTGTTGTCGGTGCCGAGCTGCCACAGCAGGACCCCGTGGTAGGGGTCCGACGTCGCCGCGATCGGGGCCAGCTGGATGTTGTTGGCGAAGTTGACGTTGCCCAGCGCCGTCGAACCCCCCGAGACATAGAAGAAGACGCCGCCGGCCGGTGGGGTCGGGCAGGCGCTGGTGGCGGTGCCGCCCCCGCACAACGCGCTCCCCGATCCCGAGACGTTCAGTCCGTCGGTGAAGGTGTAGTGACCGGTTCCGAAGTTCACCGTGTCGCTGCTGCCGATGCACAACGAGCTCTGGCACCCACCGTTGGTGCCGAACTGGTAGTTGCCGGGCTGGAAGTTGACGGTCCGATTGCTCGCGATGTTCAGCCCACCCGCATACAGACCCGGGCTGCACGTCATGGTCGAACCACCTGAGCACGACCCTGTCGGCGACATGATAGTCGCCACCGGGTTCTGCGAGGCCCAAGCGGCGAGGGGATCGGCGACCTTCGTACTCGTAGACACCGGATTCGGACTCACGTCGACGTTGCCGGTTACGGAGTCGTGGGTGCCGCTCGTCGGACAGGTCGAGCCCGTGGAGCCGTCGTTGAGGCAGTTGTAGACCTCGATGCCGTTGCTCTGGGGGGTGGCGCACGAGGTTGTGGTTCCGGCGGTCACGCTGTTATTGCTGGTGAGGGGCTGCGAGCTGATGGCGGGATTGTTGCCATTCGAGTTGTAGCCCGAGCCGAGCAGGATCGAGCCCGCGGCACAGATGGTCTGCCCCGAGCTGAAGTTGGTGAACGAGATGTCGGTACCGGTCCCAAGCAGCGTGAGCACGCCGTTGGGCTGGACGATGGGAGGCACCGGGATCCCCGAGACCGGATTCCCGGTCAATGCGTACTGATATGGCGGACAACCCGAGCCCGTGGTGGAACACCCCTGGGTGACGTTGAGCGTGACCGTCGACACCATATAGGTGAAGGTCCAATCAGTGGCGATACCAGAGGGAGTGCACGTCACGCCGGTCGGGATGCCGGTGGGGGTCGGGGCGATGCAGTTCACCACTGGCGTCGCGGGATTGGTGGTGCTCACGTTGTCGGAGAGAATCACGGTGCTCTGCGGCGTCGACCCGTTGGGGCAGTACAAGCGCACCAACTCGGCGGGTCCACCCGCTGACGGGGTGGTCGTGTAGTACGACACCACCGCCACGGGCTGCGTGCCCTGGAGCTGCAGGCCGAGGACGAGTGTTGGGGTCCCGGGCAGGGCCGAGGCACTGCACTGCTGAGGCGACGTGGCCGGACTAGGCGCCGTGGTCACACTGGCGGCGCTCTCGATGTCGCGGACGAAGTAGGCGGATGCCGTGGTGGCTGCGCTCGAGTCCGTCACCTTGCCCTGGATGCCCTGTTGGCTCTTAAGGGTCGTGATCAACACCATGGTGATCGCCCCTACGACGAGCGGGAGGATGACCAGGACGATGAGAAGCTCGATGAGGGTGAAGCCGTCCTCACACTTCCCGGACGGCCGACACCACGGTCGGCCAGGGTGACGGTGACCCCTTCGCCATGCCCCCCGTTCTGGCCGCATCCGTCTCCCCATCAAGCCCATTGCCCCTCTTTGTGGCAATGTCCCCACAGATTGTTAAGGACTCCATCGTAGGCCGAACCGTCCAGATCCTTCCTGGCGACCGGCCAAATATTCAGAGCGAGGTCACCCGGGGGGGAGGGAGCGAGGCACCTGCCAGCCGGGCAGCCCCTTCCTCCAGATACTGATGGACGCCTGAATACTGCTTCGGCGTCTCGAGCTCCTTGGGGTAGAGGCTCACCCGGAGGGCCGTCTCGTACTCGATCAGGTCCTCGGCCATCAGAGCGTTGAGGCCCATCTCCAGGGTCTGCATGCCCTCGGATTGGTGCGTGGACACGACGTTGCGGAGCTGACGGGTCTTGCCCTCCCGGACCAGGTTGCGCACGGCGTGGTTGGCCATCAGGACCTCGTACGCGGCCACCAGACCGCCACCAATGCGGGGAACGAGTCGCTGGTAGATGACGCCCTCGAGCGTCGACGCCAGCTGGACCTGGATCTGCTCACGGCGGTCCGAGGGGAAGATGTCGACGATGCGGTCGATGGCCTGGGCGCTGTCGTTGGTGTGGAGCGTGGCGAACACGAGGTGGCCGGTCTCGGCGATGGTCAAGGTGGTGGCGATGCTCTCCTGGTCGCGCATCTCGCCCACGAGGAGGACGTCAGGGTCCTCGCGCAGCACCGAGCGCAGAGCGCGGGTGAAGGACTCGGTATCGGTTCCGACCTCGCGCTGGCTGACCGCCGAGCGGTGGTTGGCGTGGACGTACTCGATTGGGTCCTCGATCGTGACGATGTGACACCGTCGGTAGCGGTTGATGTAGTCGATCATCGCCGCCAAAGTGGTCGACTTCCCCGAGCCCGTCGGGCCGGTGACGATGACGAGCCCCATGGGCAGCTCGACGAGCGACTCCACGACGGGCGGAAGGCCGAGCTGCGCGAACCCGGGGATCTCGAACGGGATGATTCGCAGCGCCAGCGAACACGTATCGCGCTGGTGAAAGGCGTTGCAACGGAGCCGGGCCCGTTGTTTCCAGCTGAAGGCGAAGTCGATCTCGCGCTCGGCCTCGTAGGCGCTCACGAGGTCGGGACCGACGATCGCCTTTATCAGGATCTCGGCCGAGATCGGGCTCAACATCTGACCACCGGTAACAGGACGCATCTCGCCGTCAACGCGGATGAGCGGCGGCGCGCCGGCCGTCAGAAGCAGGTCCGTGCCGCGCAGATTCCACAGCTCTTCGAGCCAGACGTCGATGTCCGCGGTACTGCGGCTGGTGGGCATGCGTGGGTCTGCGACTACGAGGTGGAGTTACTGGGCATGGCAGACGTCCTCCTCGGGACGATGCTCTCGAGCACCCGGGGCGATTGCCACGGGCGTCGCGCCCACCACCTTCTCACATGCGGTCAGAACGTCTCCACCTTGTTCGACCGCTAGCGACGCCCACGGTCCGAAGGGCCGTTCCGAAGCGACACCGGCAACGACCAGGGGTACTCCTTGGTGCAGCGCACAGATGACGCCGAACTCGGCCTGGCACGGATCGCTCAGAGGTCGGGCCCGCACGGTCACCACCACGTCGAAACCCACGTCGAGGGGACAGACCCGTCCCTGGACCAGGGCGTTGCAAGGAAAGGCGGGCTCGCCGGGTTCGTGGCACCGGAGGACCTGGCATCCGCCCGCTTCAAGTTCGGTCGCCGACTGCTCGATGGCCCATTCGTCGGTACCCACGACCAGAACCGTGGGCGGCGCCGTCCGGGGCTCCTCGGTTGGAGGTCCCTCCGGGACGGGCGCCCGCCGTGTCCCCACCTTGGATCTGAATGCTGCAGCCACGTCCCGAGTGTGGAACATCAAGACCACTACCTGGCCTACAACCGATCAACCCCCTCCCAACTTGGCCCGCAGAGCCGGGCGGACAGGGGGGCAGTAGGGTTCCCAAAGTGCCTCTCTACCCTTCACATAAGAGAGAGCACCCCACTACGCTAAGTGGCAAGGCCGGTGGTCGCAGTGGCGGAAGATGAAGAGACGGTGGTGGCGAACGTGGGAACGGCGGAGTCCGTCCGCACCGCAGCGGTGCCGGGACGATCTGTGGGCAAGCTCCTCGTGGTCGACGACGACCCCGAGGTCAGGGGCATGCTGAGCCGCCTGCTCGAGGTCGAGGGCTACAAGGTCACCGAGGCCATGACCGGGGCCGAGGCCATCGGGAGCCTGAGCAACGGCCAGCCCGACCTGGTCATTCTCGACGTCATGCTCACCACCGAGGACGGGTTCGACGTCCTGGCGGCCATCCGCCGCACCAGCGACGTGCCGGTGATCCTCGTGACCGCCAAGGGCCACGAGGCCGACCGGGTCCTGGGCCTCAAGCTCGGTGCCGACGACTACGTCGTGAAGCCCTTCTCCCCCGCCGAGCTGGCGGCCCGGGTGGGGACGGTCCTCCGGCGCAGCGGCGCCAGCCGACTCTCGTCCGCTTCGTCCGGGACCCTCGAGTTCGGCGATCTCGTGATCGACACGATGGCTCGCGAGATCAGAGTGTCGGATCGGCTCGTCGAGACGACGGCCAAGGAATTCGCGCTGCTGGCCTTCCTGGCCGGGTCCCCACGCCAGGTCTTCACCCGCGAGCAGCTTCTCTCTCAGGTGTGGGACTCGTCTTCGGAATGGCAGGACGCCGGCACCGTCACCGAGCACATCCGCCGCATCCGTCGCAAGATCGAGGTCGACCCCGACAGCCCCCAGTGGGTTCGCACCGTCCGGGGCGTGGGCTACCGCTTCGAGCCCTGAGGCAGGCGGGCGCCGTCTGTATCAGGCTCCCGTCGCTTCGGCCCGCAGGCCCTTGGGCACCCGGGTGCGGCGATTTGCAGCAGCACGATCGAGGGCGTGACGCGCCCGGCGCCCCAGTTGGTCCGGCGTGAAGGGCTTGGGAAGAAGATCGGCATCGGGGTCGAGGGGATGACGTTCCATCGCCCCTTCGTCGAGATGGCCCGACATGAACAGCACCGCCACCGTGGGCCAGAGGTCGACCAGTGACTCGGCGAGCTCCACCCCGTTCATCTCGGGCATCACGACGTCGGTGACGAGAAGATCGATGGGACGCTCGAGCGAGCGAGCCACCGCCATGGCCTCTACCCCGTTGCCGGCCGCCAACACCAGATAGCCCCGTTCCTCCAGCTCGCGCACCGCCAGGCGGCGCAGCTCGTCCTCGTCTTCGACTACAAGCACCAATTCGTCACCACCGCTCGAGTCCTGTTCGACAGACACCTCGCCGAACGCCCCTTCCTCGTCTTCGACGGCGGGGAACCACAAGGTGATGGTCGTCCCGCGACCCGGGGCGGTGTCCACGCTGACCTGGCCACCGGCCTGGGTCACCATGGCGTGCACGGCCGCCAACCCGAGCCCGGTCCCCTTGGCCAAGCCTTTGGTGGTGTAGAAGGGCTCGAAGCAGTGCTCGGCGGTCTCCTCGTCCATGCCCGTCCCGGTATCGGAGACCGCCAGGGCCACGATGCGTTGCGGTGCAGGCAGGTCCGCTCCCACTACGCGCGTCCGGATCACGAGGCGACCCCCCTTGGGCATGGCGTCGCGTGCGTTGATGGCCAGGTTCAGCACGGCCCGCTCGATCTCGGCGGGGTCGACAAGGATGCGGCCCCCGGGCTCGGGGGGGACGAGCTCCAATTGCACGTCCTCCCCGATCACCCTGACGAGCATGGGCTCCATGGACCGCACGATGCTGTCGGGATCGACGACTCCAGGCTGGCCGACCTGTCGGTGGCCGATGGCGAGCAGCTGGCTCGTGAGGGCGGCGGCACGGTGGCCGGCCCGCTGGATCGCCTCCACCTCGGTGACGAGGGGGTCGGCGGGGTCGAACTGGCGGAGCAGGATCTCGCTGCACCCCAGGATGACGGTGAGGAGGTTGTTGAAGTCGTGCGCCACGCCGCCGGCGAGCCTGGCCATGGCGCTGAGCCGTTCGGCCTGCTGGAACTGCTCGAGCATGCGTTGACGCTCGGTCACGTCCTCGGCCACGGCCAGGATCCCCGTCACTTCACTGTTGTGGTCCAAAAGCGGAGCCGTCGACACCGAGAGCTGAAGCACCTCGTCGTCGCGAAGCGCGGCGAGCTGCACCCCGACCGTCGCCTCGCCGTGGCGGGTTCGGTCCCACAGTCGCGCCAACGCGGCGGTGGCCACCTCGTCGGCCGCCGCGATGCGCAGCGCCCCGTTGGGCATGCCGTCGTTGGCCGGACTGTCCCAGCCCAACAACGAGCCGGCCGCGCCGTTCCACCACCGGGCCGCGCCGGACAGGTCGAGCTCCGCGATCGCCAGCGGCGAGGATTCCACCACAGCCTGGAGCCGTTGCTCGTTGCCCTGCACGGCCTGATAGAGACGGGCGTTGTCGAGGGCGACCGTGGCCATCTGGGCCAGCAGGACCAGAACGGATTCGTCCTCGGCGTTGAACGAGCGTTCCCGCCCGAGCACGACGATGGCCCGGTTCCGGGTGCCGGTGGAGTCGACGAGCGGGACCGCCATCCACGGGACGGCTCGCGCTCCTGATGAAGCCAGCTCGGCCGCGATGGCGGGATCGGCGACCTCGTCGAGCCCCCCGGCGTTGCGCAGAGGTCGGTTCGCCCTGGCGACGAGGCGCGACGCGGCGTGCACAACGGGAGACAAAGTGTCGGGCAGCGTCGTCGGGGCGCTCACCTCTACCTCCGCCCCCGTCTCCGCCATCGCCTCGGAGAGCGCGCTGGTGGGGAGCTCTCCGGGGGGAAGCATGAGGACGACGGCCTGTTCGGCATCGAGGACGCGCCGGCCGTGCTCGGACAGCACCCGCAACACCTGGGGCTCGGCCAGGGGCGCGTTGACGGCGAGGGCGGCTTCCATGAGCCGTCGCAACTGTGCGGCGTGGCGCGTCGCAGCCTGCTCGGCTTGGCGGCTCTCGCCCCAAAGCAACACTCGTTCGACGGCGATGGCCACCCGCTCGGCCAGGCCGGCCGCCGTCTCGAGGTCCGAGCGCCGGTAGCCGCGCCGACCCGAACCGGTGACGAAGCTCAGCGCTCCGAACGACAGACCACGCAGGTGGACGGGCACCACCAACATCGACTCGATCCCCGAATCCGCAACGGTCTCGCGGTAGGCGCCGGGAGGAGCCGGCTCGCCCCCGTGGGGAGGGCCGTCGCGCCTCGTGTGGATGACGACTTCGGGCCTGCCCCCGGCCAGCACCCGCCGCACGAGCGCCTCCCCGTCGGGATGGGGGTGGCGCAGGTGGCCCACGCCCCACCGGCCATCGGCGCCGTCGGCGACGCGCCGCAGGGTTCCCTGCTCATCGACGACGTCGACGGCGAACCAGTCAGCGAACGAGGGCACCACCACGTCGACGAGCCGGACCATCGCCTCGTCGTAGGACTCCAGGGCGGTGGCGAGGACGTCTCCGGCCCGGGCCAAGATGGCCACGTGCTGCCGGGCGTGCTCCGCCCCCAGACGGCTCCGTCGCTCGGCCTCGTCGAGCCGGGCCCGCTCGATGGACGCCGCCGAGCGATCGGCCACCAGTTGCAGGAGCTGGAGGTCGCGCTCTTCAAATCGGTGCCTGACCCGCGTCCCCACCTGCACCACCCCGATGACCTGGCCTCCCACCAGGAGCGGGGCGGCCACGAGGGACGACACCCGCTGGCGCAGCAACGGTGCGGTCTCGGTCGCCTCGGCGACGTCGTTCACGATCACGGCCTGGGCCCGCGAGGCGACCTCTCCCACCACCCCTTCGCCCACCTGGACCGCCAGGCCCTCGGTCACCCGGGCGTCGAGGCCGTACGAGGCCCGGACCGTGAGGCTGGTGCCGTCCGCGCTCAGGAGGAAGATCGTCGCCACGTCCCCGCCCACCACACGCCCCGTCCGGGCGAGCAGCTCGTCGAGCAGCTCGTCGAGGGGGAGGAACGACAAGCCGGGATCGGTGACCGACTGGATGGAACGGAGAGCCACCCCGGCGTCGTGGAGCCCGAGGCGGATGCGACGCTCCGCCACGCGCCGGAACACCAGGATGACGAGGACCATGACGGCACTGGCAAAGACGAGCAGCCACGCCAGGGTGCGGTTGACCGTGAGGAAGTGGAACGAGACGAACGAGAACAAGGCCCAGGCGACGACGAGGGCGGCCTCGCCCAGGAAGGTGTGGCGGCCCAGCGCCTGGTGCAGGAGCCGGTCCGCTTCGGGCCCGTGGTCGTCCGGGACGATGGCGGTGGGATCAGCCGGCGTCGCGTCCCAACTGGGGGCGCCGACCTCCTCCTCACGCCGAGCGGTCAAGCTGGCCAGGCGCCCCACGCTCCGTGACTTCGGGCGGCTCACAAGGAAAGCAGCCTACCTCCGGGTTCCCAGTTCGGCCGGGCCGCTTCCCGGCCCCTTCGCAAGGACTACGCGGGTTCCCCGAAACCGACGACCGGACGGGTGAGAGCGATGGCGCCGGCGGAGCCGTAGTAGGGGGCGGCCCCGAATGCGAACACGCCTCCGTCCGAAGCCACCAGCCAGTAACCGCGACCCCCGGCGGTGGCGGCCATCGACACCACGGGCTTGGCCAACTTGATCGCCCCGGTGGAGCCGTAGTACTTGGCGTCGCCGAAGGCGAACACGCCTCCGTCCGAAGCCACCAGCCAGTAGCCGCCTCCGTCCGGGGTCGCAGCCATCGACACCACGGGCTTGGCCAGCTTGATCGCCCCCGTGGAGCCGAAGTACTTGGCGTCGCCGAAGGCGAACACGCCTCCGTCGGAAGCCACCAACCAGTAGCCGCCTCCGTCCGGGGTGGCGGCCATCGACACCACGGGCTTGGCCAACTTGATCGCCCCCGTGGAGCCGAAGTACTTGGCGTCGCCGAAGGCGAACACGCCGCCGTCGCGCCCGACCAGCCAATAGCCGCGACCGTCGGGGGTCGGGGTCAGACCGACGACGGGAGCCGACAGCTTGGAGGATCCCAGAGCGCCGTAGAAGGTGGCGTCCCCGAAGGCGAACACGCCTCCGTCAGATCCGACCAACCAGTAGCCGCGGCCGTCGGGGGTGCCTGCGGACCCCGGAACCGCCGGGGGCGAGGAGTTCGCCGGGGGCGATTGTGGTGCGGTCCGGGTCGCGCTGCTCGGTGTGGAGACCGTCACCGACGCGCTCGATGCACCGACACCCGCGGAGTTGTATGCGGCGATGGAATAGGTGTGGGTACCGGACGCCACGCCGACGTCCTGATACGACGACACCGCAAGGTCGGGCCAACCCGGCCACGCGATCTCCTGACCGTCGCGGAACACGTCTGTGCCGAGCGTGTTCGACGCGTTGATCCACGAGAGGCTCACGGTGCTCCCGCTCACGGTCGCCGCGACGTTCGTCGGGACACCCGGGACACCCGCCAACGCGGGCTGCGTGGTCGTCGTCGTGGTCGGCTGCGTGGTCGTCGTCGTGGTCGGCTGCGCGGTCGTCGTCGTGGTCGGCGGCCTTGTGGTCGTGGTGGTGGTCGGCGGCCTTGTGGTCGTGGTGGTGGACGGGGGTGTCGTGGTGGTGGTGGTCGTCGTGGTTGGCAGCACGCTCAGCAACGAGTCGATGGTGCCGTCGGCGGAGGAGCCTCCCAGGTGTGACAGGCCGTAGCTGTCCTCAATCGAGTGCAACACGCCCACGGTGTCCACCGGGGTCGAGTCCTGCACCGGCTTGGCCGCCAGCGAGGACGAGACCACGATCGTGGCGATCTGGCCACCGCTGCCGCCGTTCAGTCCCGACGTGTCGCTGTCGAGCGCTTCGTCCCACTCGATGACGATCTGACCGCCGGCCTGGTACCACGACGAGGCCTGCACCGAGGGGATGAAGGATCGCAGGAAGGTCTCGCCACCGGCGAGCTCGTTACTCTCGGTGTCGGTCGGCTGACCGGTGTGCATGTCGTCGGTGAGGTTCGGCGTGTACCAGACGAAGTCGGGCGCACTCGGACTATTGAGGTCCGAGCTCAGCGTCGACGCATCGGCCACGGGGAGCGTGTCGGCCGTGGCGAAGTACTCCCACGGGTTGTGTCGCACCGCGTACAGCCCGGAGTCGTTCGTGGGATCGCTCGGCAGGTTCTCCGCGTAGGCCTTGGCGCTGTATCCCGCCCTGAGCAGCTGGCTGCCCAGCGTCGGCACCGAGAAGATCCCCGACGAGCTCGGAGGCTCGTCGACGGTCACGCCCTGATTAGACCCGCTCGTGATCGCCAGGTAGTTGGGCAGCGACGGGTGCGCGTAAGCGAACGAATCGGTCGCGGAGCCGTAGGTGCTGGCTAGGCTATCGATATAGGGCAGGGCGGGGTTGCCGATGATGTTCCCGGCTCCCTCGTTCTCCATCGGGACCACCATGACGTGCGGCGCCGAGGACGATGAAGGAGCCGTCGTCGTGGTGATCGGTGGCCTCGTGGTCGTGGTGGGAGCGGCCGTCGTTGTCGTAGTCGGCAATGTCCCACCGCTACCCCCGAAATCGCTCTTGAACGCGGCCAGGGCGTTGGGGAAGTTGCCGTCGGTGATGTCGTTGTCCTGTCCGCCCGCGGTGTCATTGAACGAGAAGATGTCGGTGAACGCCACGTTGTTGGTCGAGATCCAGTTGGCGAACTGGTTGATGAAGTACGGGTCGTCGCCCAGTCCATGCCCGTCACTGCGGAAGCACACCGACCACTCCGGGATTGCGATGGGCTTGCCCTGCGAGGCGGCGAAGCTCGTCAGCCAGTTGAGGCCCCAGCTCTGGGTCAGGATGTTGCTCCACGCGTTCTGCGGGGTCTGGGGCGTGCCCCAATACTCGTCGTAGACATCGGAGCCGATGTAGTCGACGTAGGCGTTACCTGGATAGGCGTTGGTCAAGCTCCAACTCGTGGAGCCACCGAGGTTGGGGTTCCACAGGAATTGGAACTGCTGACCGGGCACGGCCCGCATGGTGTCGACGATCTGGACCCAGAACGCGGCGAAGTTCTGCGCGTCGGTGTTGCTGGCGACACTCCATGGATACCAGGTGCCGTTGAACTCCCACCCGAGGCGCAAGATGGCGTTGCCCTCTCCCTGAGCGACCAGGTTCTGCGCAAGTGTGGTGAAGTACTGGTTGTAGGCACCCGTGGCCCCCTGGGCCAACGTACCCACCCCGGGAAGGATGGGGACACCGAGCACGAGCCGATACCCGGTGCCGGCCCAGCCGCCCACACCGCCGCCGTTGTCCATAGCGGCCCAACCGTCGGTGCGGTCGAGATAGTCGGTCGCCATGGTGGGATGCGTTCCTGTGGTCGACCCGAAAGAAGCGATGCCCGAAGGGTTGACCCATCCGGCGTAGTCGCCGAGGGGGATCGATGACGCCCCTGTGGTGGCCAGGGCGGTCTTGGCCCAGAAGACCCCGCCCACCGTGGTGAACAAGAGAGCCAAGCAGAGCAGCCCACGTGCCGCTGCGGGGGGCAGTGCGGTAATTCGCTTGGCGAACTCGCCACCGCGAATGGCCCAACGAAACTTCTGCATGTCTGGCTCGTTCACGATCTCTGCTCCTCCGATCGGAGCAAACGGGCGCGTGGAGCGAAGGCCATGTCGGTCTTGCTCCCCCCGCCGGTTCGACAACCCGGTCGCTCTACGTCCCTCCTCACGGAGGGTTGGCACTTTCTTCCTGAACTCGTGTCTTGTGCTGCTCTGGTCAGATACTCACGCTGCGCAACTTTCGGCCCGCCACCATCGGCGTGCACCGAAGTGAACTTGGCCAAAGGCCGCGCAACGATCCGTGAAGTTCGTCATCCGAGGTCCGCTGTGTATGCCGCCGCGGACGCGGGAAACTGGGTGATGTCCGAGTCGGTGGAACCCGCGTAGCTGAAGTACGCCTGCACGACGATGTCGTTGGCAGGGTTCTTGATGAGCCCAGCCATGCCATTGATGTACGCAGGGTCATCGGATCCGTTCAATCCCCACTCGGGGATCGCCACGGGGAGACCCTGCGCGTGGGCGAAGGCCACCGTCGCTTGGACGTTCGACGCGTACCCCGAGTAGTCGTACTGGTCGACGCCGACGAGATTGACGTAGGCCTTGCCCGGCCATGTGTCGGTCCACGTCCGTCCGGACGCCTCGTTGGTGGTTCCCCCGTTCGGGTTCCACATGTAGCTGAACGTCGGGCTCTGCGTCCGCAGGGTCGTCACCGTGCTCTGGAAGATCGCGACGTACTGGGCCGCGCTGAGGGTGAGTTGATTCCAACCTTGGAACCAACCGCTGATGTCCTGGTTCTGCTCCCACATGACGCGGATGATGGCGTGCGACTGGCCCGCGTGGACGAGGTTCTGGCCGATGGTCGCGACCTGAGCGGCGCTACAGTTCCCGATCCCGACCATGAGCGTCATCGACGTGGTCGGCGGCGAGTACGTGCAATACCCCGACGACTGGTCCGCGTAGACCGTGTCGATGCTCGGAGTGACGCCGAGCTGCCGGCCGAGGGCGAGGACGTCGGAGGGAGACTGCGAACTCACGAAGAGGCCGAGGGCGGACGCGGACGCGGCGGGGTGGGCGGCGACCGGGGGGGCGACGGGCTTGGCCTTCACCGGCGCAGGGGCCTTCTTCACGACGACGGCGCTGGCGATGTGGTGCGGCGTGGTCGTCGCGGCGGGGGCTGTCACCGCGGGTGCGGCCGGCGCCGCCGTGGTCGTCGAGGCGGGAGCGGCCGTGGTCGTGGGGGCCGGAACGGTGGGCTTGGTGACCCGGTTGGAGCCCGCCGCGCTGAACTTGATGGTGGGCTCGGCGGTCGCTGTGCGTGGTGAACTGGTCAGGTCGACCGCGAATGTCACCATCATCGCCACGCCCAGCATGGCGACCACAATCTCCTTGGGTAACGCTGCAAAACGCCCTACGTTCATCCCCCGCATGTGACTCCCAGTGGTTAATTACAACGAGCCACGTTTTTCGTGGCCGCATAACCACTATCGGCGCTCACTTTGACCACCTAAAGCACTCGAGTACCACAACGGGATGCCACTGAACGTGGTTCTCGAGTCGAGTCAGAGGGTCACCCAGGGGATTCCAGGCACGAAATGGCCCGGAGAAACGGGCACTCTGTGTGGTAGATCAGAGCGTGGTCTTCTCACGCACTGTGCGCTTTGGGACCTCTGGCGACCACAGCAAGGGACCAATTCCGTCACAGAAGACGGCCGGAAAGTATTTGCCGTCCGACCCGGGCTTGAAAAACGGCCGTTGGTACTCTGTTGAGATCACGGCGGAAGTTGCAGCAGTTCCGCGCCCGGCCTTCGGGGCCGGCGAAAGCGGAGAAGACAACGGGGGGGACAACATCCTCCGGTTGCCGTCCCTGCGCGCCGTCGTCCGCCACGCGCTTCCCGCTCTGCTCGAGAGCACGATCGTGCCCGGCGCGCTCTTCTATCTGGTGCTGTTGCTCGACGGCTTCCACGGCGCGCTCATCGCGGCCTTGTCGTGGTCGTTCCTGGCACTGGGACGTCGGCTGGTGCGCGGACAGAAGGTCCCGGCTGTTCTCGTGTTGAGCGTGGTGCTCGTGAGCGCCCGCACCGTGGTGGCCTATCTGACAGGCAGTGCCTTCTTGTACTTCGTCCAACCCACGGCGAGCACGTTCCTCGTGGCCGTGCTGTTCCTCGTCACCGCCGTGGCCCGCCGACCCATCATCGAGAAGTTGGCGCGCGACTTCTGTCCCCTCGATCCCGAGATGTTCGCCCGCCCGTTCGTACGTCGTTTCTTCATGCGCTTATCCCTGTTGTGGTTCGTCGTCCTCGCCACCCAGGCCGGGTTCATCATGTGGCTCCTGCTGGCGTCATCGGTGCGGACCTTCGTCGTCGAACGCTCGCTCGTCTCCGCCGTGCTCACGGTGGGAGGGATCGTGCTCTCCACCCTCTGGTTCGTGCGCGTCATGCGCGGCGCCGGTCTGACCGTCCGTTTCAGCGGCGCCCTGGCGTCGATATCGATGGGTTCATCGAGCCACACCGCGGAGTCGGCACCTCCGGACGCACCGTCGGACCTGGGGCTTCCTTCCGCCTGAGCCGCCCGGTCGCACCGGGCGGACGGCCGATACCGTGCGCACGGCCGATACCGTGAGGCCGGCACCGGGCGCAGGCCCGGCCACGCGAGGGGGCGACATGGCAGGCGGACCGGGCCCGGTGGCCCTGGTGGGCAGCGGCGAATTCCTCGCCGCCATGGAACCGGTCGATGCCGGGCTCCTCAAGGGTCGCCCCCGCCGCGCCGTCGTCGTCCCCACCGCGGCGGCACGAGAGGGCGACGCCCGGGTGTCGTACTGGCTCGAGCTCGGCAGGGCGCACTACGAGTCGATGGGGGTCGAGCCCGTCCTGCTCGACGTGCGCACGCGCCAGGACGCCGATGATCCCGCCACCGCCGCGCTCGTCGCGGGAGCCGGGCTCGTGTACCTGTCGGGTGGCGACCCGCATCATCTGTCGGACACGTTGCGCGACACGGCGCTGTGGCGCGCCATCGTGGCGGCATGGCAGGAGGGGACGGCACTGGGTGGATGCTCAGCCGGTGCGATGGCACTCACGTCGGGTGCTCCCGACAACCTCCTCCCCACCGGAGGTGCATCCCGGCGGGCACCGCAACATCCCCGTGTCCCCAACGGGCTCGGCCTGATCGGGGGCCTGGCCGTCATCCCCCACTTCGACCAGATGGAACGGTTCCGGCCCGGTTCCCTCGAGTGGTTCGCCTCGTGGCAACCGGCGGGGACGACCCTCGTCGGGATCGAGGAGGAGACGGCGCTGGTCAGCTCGGGGGGGCGGTGGCAGGTCCAGGGGACCGGGGCCGTCTGGGTTCTCGACGCCGCCCCCCGGGCCCGGTTCGCCGCCGGAGACGACGTGCCCCTCGAACCACCGGGCCCACCAGCCCGGTGACGGCGGGAAGGAATGTTGCGTCCGCAAGTAGTGTTGGAACGAGTGGCAGCACGAATTCGACCCAAGGAGTCCCGCCATGCCGGCAGTGACCGTCGACGACATCTCTTCTCTTCCCCGCCTGGCGGTTCCGGAGCCCGCCACGCAGGAGCGACCGGTGGTCTCGGTGAGCGACGCCCCGTCGGGGTTCGAGGGCGAGGGGTTCCCGGTGCGGCGCGCCTTCGCGGGGGTCGACCTGGCCCAGCTCGACCCGTTCGTGCACATGGACCAGATGGGTGAGGTCGAGTACGGCCCGGGCGAGCCGCGGGGGACGTCGTGGCACCCGCACCGCGGCTTCGAGACCGTGACCTACATGATCGACGGCACCTTCCAGCACCAGGACTCCACCGGCGGCGGGGGCCTCATCACCAACGGCGACACCCAGTGGATGACCGCCGGCGCCGGGATCCTCCACATCGAGCGACCCCCCGAGGCGCTCGTGACCTCGGGTGGCCTCTTCCACGGCATCCAGCTGTGGGTGAACCTCCCGTCCCGCGACAAGTGGGTAGCCCCGCGCTACCAGGACATCGGGGCGGGCCAGGTGGCACTGCTGTCGTCGCCCGACGGCGGCGCGTTGGTGCGCGTGATCGCCGGCGACGTCGCCGGGCACGCCGGCCCCGGCGTCACGCACACGCCCATGGCCATGGCCCATGTGACGATCAGCCCCGGAGCACGCGTGACGCTGCCGTGGAACCCCGACCACAACGCGCTCGTCTACGTGCTCGCCGGCGAGGGATCGGTGGGCAGCGAGGGCCGACCGGTGCGCATGGGCCAGTTGGCGGTGTTCGGCGCCGGTGACGCCATCGTCATGTCGGCGCGCGACCGTCAGGAATCACGCTCGCCCCAGTTCGACGTGCTCGTGCTCGGGGGCCGGCCCATCCGGGAGCCGGTCGTGACCTACGGCCCCTTCGTCATGAACACCCGGGCCGAGATCGTCCAGGCGCTCGACGACTTCCAGCACGGCAAGCTGGGCACCATCCCCGCCGATCACATCGGCTGAGGACCCGCCTACGGGGTGTTCCGGCGCAGTACCTCGAGGGCGCTGTCGGCGTGCTTGGCCATGTTCACTTCGCTGTTGATGACGGCGATGACCTTGCTGTCGGTGCCGATGACGAAGGTGGCGCGCTTGTTGGGGAGGATGCTGAGGCCCCGCTTGACCCCGAACTGCTTGGCCACGGTGCGGTCGGTGTCCGACAACAGCGGGTAGTCGAAGGAGTGGGTGTCGGAGAACAGCTTCTGCTTGTCGACGGTGTCGGCACTGATGCCGAGGCGCTGAGCGCCGAGCCCCTCGAATTCCGATTTGAGGTCGCGGAAGTGACAGCTCTCCCGGGTGCAACCCATCGTCATGGCCGCCGGGTAGAAGAACAGCACCACGGGGCCCTTGGCCAGGAACTCACTGAGGCGGCGCTTGGTCCCCGTCTCGTCGGGAAGCTCGAAGTCCGCTACGACATCACCGGTGTTCATGGGGCGTGACGCTACTTCCCCCTGATCCGGCGCGCCCTGTCGGGCCCGGGCGCTCGGGACCGAGCGACGAGTCCCGGGTCAGTACCCGGCGACGGGGTCGATCACGCCGAGGAGGGGCTCACCCCTGCCGAGTCGGGCCACGTTGTCATGCACCCGGGCGGCGAGGAGTGCTATGACCGCACCCGAGCTCCCGGCGTTGTGTGGCGTGATGAGGCAGTTGCCCATGCTCCACAGGGGGTGGCCGTCGGGGAGCGGCTCAGGATCGGTGACGTCGAGGGCGGCGCCCGCGATGGCATGTCGCTCGAGGGCGTCCACCAGTGCGTCGGTGTCCACGTGTCCCCCGCGCGACACGTTGACGAGCCAGCCGCGTGCGTGCATGGCGTCGAGCTCGCGCGTCGCGATGATGTGCCGGGTCTCGGGGGTCAACGCCAGCGCCAGGATGACCAGGCGGGCGTCGGGCAGTGCGTCGTGCAGCTTGTCGGTGGTGAGGGTGCGTTGCACTCCAGGCACCGCTTCGGGACTGCGGCGCACCACCGTGACATGGGCCCCGAACGGTTCGAGGTACCGGACCAGCGCCGACGCGATGCCGCCACCACCGACGATGGTGACCGGTTGCCCGGCGAGGGCGGTGACCCTGGTGGCCTCCCACGACGAGGCGCGCGCCGATGACGCCAGCGAGTGCAGCCCCGCCAGCCCCAGCGCCAGGGCGTGCTCGGCGATAAGAGAGGAGTGTGCGCCCTTGCTGCAGGTCCACGTCCGGCCGTCGGCCACGAGCCCGGCGTCGAGAAAGCTCTCGATCCCGGCTCCGGGGAGATGCACCCACCGGATGTCGGGCGACGCCTCGAGGAGCGCGCCCAGACGACCGGGCCCAGACCAGTCCACCCACACGAGGCCCTCGGCCTCTTCCACCGGCACTACCCGACCGCCCGCGCTGACCACGGCGTCAGCGGCCAGGGGCCAGTCCGGTACGACGGCGACGCGGGGCTCCGATGTAGTCACGAGCCCGGATCCTAGGCACACACGCCCGCACCCGAAGACGAGTGCGGCACCACGAAGGCGGACAGGCTCAGGCCGAGGCAGCCTCGAGGATCATGACCCCGTTGTGGCCGCCCATGCCGAGCGAGGACTTCACGATGGGGCCCTCGACGCATGCGGTCGGGCCGTCGAGCAGGCGGGGGTGGCCCTTGGCGACCCGGTGCGGGGCGGGGATGACCCCGCGCTCGAAGCCGTAGAGCGAGGCGACGAGCTCGACCGATCCCGCCGCGGCCTGGCAGTGCCCGGCCAACGGCTTCACCGAGAAGATCCCCTCCGCATCGGGGAACAGGTCGTCGAACAGGGCGGCCTCGGTCGTGTCGCACTGCTTGGTACCAGGCCCGTGCGCGTTCATGTAGGCGATCTCCTGCGGCGCCACGCCGGCGTTGCGCAGCGCGTCGGTGAAGGCCCGGCGCACTTCCTGGTGGCCCGGCGCGATCGAGATGGCGTGGTAGCCGTCATGGGTCATGGCCCCACCGAGCACCTTGGCGTAGGCACCGACCGGCCGCCGCGACAACACGAAGCCGACCGAGGCTTCGCCCGCGGTGAACCCGCGGCTGCCCTCTTGGAAGGGCCGGCACACCTCGAGCGACGGGCCGTCCATGATCATGACTCCGACCTGGGCGAAGGCGGCGGCCCCGTCGGGTGTGATCGACATGTCCGAGGTGAGCACCAGCACGTCGTCGACGATGCCGGCGTCGATCCACATCTTGGCGGTGAGCATCGCGGCGATCCCCGATGCGCACATCGCCGTCACCGACATCGTGGGGCCGTGGAAGTCGAACTCCCGGTTGATGGCCGTCAGCGCGGTCGAGGGCATGAGCTGGAGGATCTGGCGCTTGGAGGTATGGAAGCCCTTGCGGTGGTGGAAGCCGCGCCACGCCGCGACGTCGCCCAGGACGAGGCCGTGGATGACCCCGACCACGCCGCCCGGGCGCCAGCCCCGGTCATAGGCGTTGTGCACCGCTTCGCGCGCCGAGTGCCGCACCGCCTGGGAGAAGGTGCTGGCGCCGTCCGAGGGATTGCCCTTGTCCTCGATGGGCGCGCCCCACACCACGTCGTTCTCGAAGTAGGGGGCGAAGCCCGAGAGGGGTCGCACCGCGGACTCACCCGAGAGCAGGCCCTCGACCAGGAGCTTGTGCCCCCACCCGTAGCCGGTGACAGCGCCGATGCCGCATACCGAGACGGGGTCCTGAACGAGCGCTGCATAAGCCCTTCGGTCCTGCCGGGTTGCCACGGACACCGTCCAACTCCTCTGCTTCGTCGGGGAAGGGGCATCAGAGTAGGCGTGAGACAGATGTTCGTAAAGAGGCGAAAGTGACTTTCTGGTTCAGTGGGGCGTCCCACCTGCCGATATAGCGAGCCGCATTTTTCGGCGTCGAGGGCATCGGGGAAATCACATTGTTGTTGTTTTGTTGGGCGGTGCGGGCGGTCGCCGACACCGTCCGTGGCATTCGCACAATCGCCGTCGCGCCGAGTGAGCAGGGTCAAGGTCGCCACTCGGAGCGCCGATAGGCAGGATATGGCCGACGCACGTCTCGGGCTGCTGCGTACCGCGCCCCCGCTCGCCACCGCGGGAGCGTTCGAACCGATGGCCGACGCGTCGCGCCAGCTGACGGCCATCTCCGATCTCACCAACGTCGTGGTGTGGGAGCTCATCGCCCCCGACGCCGGGATCATCTGGCACGCGCCGTTCGAACGACTGTTGGCGGGACAGGACCCGCACGGCACCTACGTCGTGCCGCCCGGAGACGACGGCAAGCGCCTGTACGCCACCGAGCTCGGCGAAGCCGTCCTCGCTCCTCTGGTCCAGACGGTACGGGCCGGGGTGACGTGGGAGAACTACGAGCTGGTGCAGGAATTCGAAGCGCCCGACGGCGTGGTGCACAGAATGCTCGTGCGCGCCGTGGCCGTGCCCGACTCCGTGCCGGCCCGATTCCTCGGCATCGTGGCCGATGTGTCGGACCCGGGCGAGGTCCCCTGGATCACCGCCGACGTCGGTGAGCGCCTCACGCTTCTGGTCGAGCACTCCCCCGACGCCATCATCGTCCACCAGGACGGGCTCGTCGTCTACACCAACCCGGCCGGCCTGCGCATGGGCGGGGTGAAGTCCCTCGAGGCCGCCATCGGGAGACCGATCACCTCGTTCATCAGCCCCGACGACCTGACGAGCACGATCGCCCGTCTCGCCCAGCTGAAGGACCCCGGAGACGTGGTGAAGGGCTTCGAGGCGATGATGGTCCGCGACGACGGCAGCGAGCTGCCCGTCGAGGTGGCCAGTGCCCGTACGAGCTGGGGCGGCAAGCCCGCCTTCCAAGTCATCTTGCGCGACGTCTCGGAGCGCAAGCTCGCCGAAGAGGCCGCGGCGGCGCGCGCCGCCATCGAACGCCGGTACGCGGCGGCCGTGGCCGCGCTCGAAGAGGGCGTGGTCGTGATCGACCGTGAGGGTGCGGTGGCCGCCACCAACGACTCGGCCACCCGCATCCTGGGGACACGCCTGCACGTCGGGCACGGCGACGAGATCTTCACCGGGGGCCGACGCGCCGTGCGCGAGGACGGTTCGCCCTTCCCCCCCGACGCCCTTCCGCTGTCGGTGGCCCTGTCGCGGCGCGAGGCGACCACCAATGTCGTCGTCGGCGTGCGCGACGAGCACGGCAAGGACCAGTGGCTGTCGGTGAGCTCGCGTCCGCTCGGGGACTCCGAAGGCGCCGACAACGCCACCGTGGTGTGCTCGGTGTCCGACATCACCGACCGCAAGCAACTGCTCGACCGCCTGGCCTGGGAAGCGCGCAACGACCCGCTGACCGGGCTGGCGAACCGCAGCGGGTTCCTGACCGCCGTGCAGAGTGCCATCGAGCACAGTGACGAGGAGACCCTGCAGTCGCTGGTCATGTTCTTCTTCGACCTCGACCGGTTCAAGCTCGTCAACGACTCTCTGGGTCATGCCGTGGGAGACGAGGTGCTGCTGGCGGTGGCCGAACGCCTGCGCGCCACCATGCCCGACGTCATCAGCCTGAGCCGTCTCCACGGCGACGAGTTCGCCGCTCTGGAGCCCAACGTCACCGACACCGACGCCGCGTTGCAGCGCGCCGAGGAGTTGCGCACGATCTTGTCCCGTCCCGTGCAGCTGAGCACCGGGCGCATGCTGTCGGTGACCCCGAGCATCGGGCTCGTGCGGCTCGCCGATGTCGGTCGCGAAGCTTCCGACGTCCTCCAGGACGCCGACATGGCCATGTTGCAGGCCAAGACCAGAGGGCGCGGTCGCGTGGCCATCTTCGACGCCGGCCTGCGCGAAGAGGTCGGCAACCGTCTCGAGCTCGAGCACGACCTGCGCACAGCGGTGGAGAACGGCGAGCTGCGCCTGGAGTACCAGCCGCTGGCGTCGCTCGCCAACGGTCGTGTGCTCGGGCTCGAAGCGCTCGTGCGCTGGGAGCACCCCCGGCGTGGGCTGCTCCTGCCGGCGCGCTTCGTGGGCCTGGCCGAAGAGTCCGAGCTCATCGTGGCCCTCGGCGGGTGGGTCCTCGAAGCTGGTTGCGCGCAGATGGCGCGCTGGCGGGCCATGTACCCCGAAGCCACCGACTCGTTCCTGGCCGTCAACGTCTCGCCCCGTCAGCTCGACGGCCAGCAGCTCATGCCGGCCCTGCGCAGCGCGCTGGAGAAGAGCGGTCTGCCGGCGGGGGCCCTCATGCTCGAGATCACCGAGTCGGGCCTCGTGTCCGACGAGGGTCACCTCCACGGCATGCTCGAGGAGCTGCGCGAGTTCGGGGTCCGGCTCGCCATCGACGACTTCGGCACCGGGTACTCGTCGCTGAGCTATCTGAAGCGCCTGCCGGTGAGTTATATCAAGATCGACCGCTCCTTCGTGAGCGGGCTCGGCACCGACGCCGAGGACGAGCGCATCGTGGCCGCCATCACCGAGCTCGGCCACGGGCTCGGGCTGCGGGTCATCGCCGAAGGGGTCGAGAACCGCCAGCAGCGCCACGTGGCGCGCCAGCTGGGCTGTGACCTCTACCAGGGTTACTTGCTGGCCGAGCCCCGCCGACCCCGCGACATCCCGGCTTTCTGGCGCCCCCGGCCGTCCGCGGCGCGCGCCGCGAGCTGAGCCTGGCTCACGGGCGCGTCGGCACCACCGGGGCGTCCCCGCCCGGCGTGAGCACCTCGACGCCGTTGTGGACCGGGTTGTAGGTGTTGCCGAGCCCGAGCACGACGGCGTCGCCCACCGTGGCGATCCCCGACCAGTTGGCCTGGGGCAACTTGATCTGGGCGATGAGATTCCCCGTGGCCGCGTCACGGACGTTGATGGCAGCCTTGGACAACGCCAGGCCACTGAAGATCATGCCGCCCGCCACGGTGGTGGGAGCGAACGACGACGAGAGCGTCTCGTGCCAGGTCAGTTTCCCGGTGGTGGCGTCGAACGAGACGTCGGTGGGCTCTTGCGACAGGGTGTCGCGCGGGTTGGTGGGGTCGCACAGCTTTTGCTTCGAGCTGTTGCGCTCGAAGCGCCCGAAGTCGCCGATGGCCGTGGCGCCATAGACCCGCTTGCCGTCGTAGGCGGTGGTGGCGATGAACCCGCCCGAGAACCCGCCGAAGACGACGTTGGTCTTCCACCGCAACGTTCCCGTACTGGGGTCGACCGAGTAGTAGGTGCCGTCCTTGGAGCCCTCGCCCAGAAAGAGCGCCGTCCCGGCCGCGTCGACCCCGGCGTTGGGGGTGGCCCCGAAGTCCCAGTCACACTGCGGGTCGGGGCGGGCCGGCTTGTACTGCCAGGCCAGAGTGCCGTCGCTGATGTGCAGGGCGATCATGGACTCCGCCATCGGATGGGTGTTGGCGAAATCGCAGTCGGCGGTGCCGAAGACGACCAGCCCGAGAGCGGGCAACACCGTCCCCGACGACCACACGCTGCCGCACCCGTCGTCGAGGATATGACCCTGGGCATCGACGTCGGTCTGGTACTCCCACACGGGATCGCCCGTCGCCAGGCTCGCTCCCACGACGTACCCTCGGTGCCCGGCCTCGCCGTCGACGTCCACGCCGAAGAGCACGGTCCCGTCTTCGACCACCGGAGACGAGAAGATGCGTGTGCCGTCGGTGTCCGGGCTCGCCGGTTGCTCGGGAAGCCCGGTGTAGTCGTGCTCCCAATAGACCGCACCCGTCGCAGCGGTCAACGCGTAGATGGTGTAGCCGCCCCCGAAGATGACGAGGGCCGGACGGGTCCCGGCGGCGGGCTCGAACCACGCCGACGACGTGACCAGCCCGCCGTCGGAGGTGAGGTTGCGGTGCACCTCGCCCGGGTACGGCGTCACCGCGTTCTGGGACTTGAGCCGCACCTTCCACCGCAGCGCGCCCGTCTCGAGGTCGATGGCATAGAAGTAGTCGTCCCAGGAGCCGACGTACACGACCCCGTCCACCACCGTCGGCGTCGCCGTGACGGCGTCGCCCGTGGTGAAGACCCACGCCTTGCGCAACGTCTTGACCGTCGTCTCGGTCAGCGTGGTCCGGCCGTGGAAGGTGTGTTGGGCGTCGTGGCCGTAGGTGGGCCAGTCCCACGGCCCCGGGGTCGTCGGAACAGCGGGCGCGGTGGGGACCGTTCCCGACGTCGCGGGAGCAGACGTCGTCGACCCCGTCGCGTCGGCGTTGCGCGCCGGTGACGTCGCGCTACAACCGGCCAGGATCGCGCTCGAGAGCGCGACGACGGCGACCCACCGCCCCGGCGACGCTGAGCGGCTACGGCGCTGTGTCGTCGACCCCAGTGTCGTCGACCGCTCTGTCGTCGACCCGCGTCTGTTCGACCCGGGCATGATTGACCGCGTCTCGGACAAGCGTCGTTATCCGAAGCCTGCGGTGGCGGGAGTGTTGGTCGGGGGTCCCTTGTCCGGGGCGGGGTTCTCGGCCGGGCCTGACAACGGAGCGACGATGGCGCCGGTCGGATAGGGGCACGTCGTCGTGGACGGGACGCACAGCGTCACGCTGGTCGGGAAGTCGAACCCCGTCGCGATCGCCACCGGTGTGGCGGGCTGCCCATTGGTGACCGTGACCTTCATCACCCGGCCCCCGTAGCTCGCGGGGCCGCACCCGGTGAGCAAGCCCTTGCACGCGACGTGGATGTCGATGAAGTACAGCGTCCCGTCCGGTGCTACGGCCATGCCGAAGGGGTTGTACTGACCGGGGCTCTTGCCGAGGTCCGCGATCGTCGTCCCCGGTACCGTCCCGCGTCCCGGCTCGGGGGTGCCGTCCTTGGTCACCCAACGGATGCCCGGGTTCCCGATGTAGGTGCTGACGGCGAAGCAGTCGCAGGTGGGGTCCTTGGCGATCCCGGCCGGGAAGGCCAGGTTCTTCACGAAGGCAGAGACGTGCACCTTGCTGCGGGGATAGACGCCACCGGGGCAGTCCGACGCGCTGGCAGGCATCGACGACGCCGCGAAGCGCAGCACGCTCGACGTGCCGACGTTGGGGACGAGCACATCACCGTTGTCGGCCAGGGCCATCATCCCCGGCTGGGCCAGGCCTCCCGACCCATCGGTGTGGTGGGGCCCCACCCCTCCCGTGGTCGGGCCGTAGACGATGCAGTAGGTCGTGTAGTTGGGCGCGAACCACTCCACCAGGCGCCCGCTGCTCGGTGGCGGGTAATCACCTTGTGCGGTGGCGATGTCATTGCCGAACACGTTGCCCGCCTTGTCGATCGCACAGCCGGTGTAGGTCTGGTTGTTGTTGAAGACGCCGTTGGCGCTCGGGGGGGAGTCACTGCCGATGGTCTGCCCGGGCATCTTGTAGGGACCCGGCACGTACAGGGTCTCTCCGCTGAACGAGCCATTGGGCTCGTCGAGCTCCTCGCCGTCGGCCGGTTGCTTGTAGGGCTTCGCACTTCCGACGTTGTCCTGGGCGGGCAGGGTGGGGTCGTATCCACCCACAAAGCGACCGTCCGGGAGAATGCATATCTGGCCGTTCAGGTCCCACGCGGGAAGGAGCTGGCCCTGGGTCCCCGAGGGCATCGACACGAAGTCGACTTCCTCGTTCTGGTCCCAATAGACCACGTACCCCGACTTGCTGGCGTCGCCGCCGGCGACGAGCGGGACACTGTCGCCCGTGGGCGTCGACGCCGCCTTGGTCGTGGTGGTCTTGTTCGCGGTCGTGGACCCCGACGAGCACGCCGCCAAGATCAGCGCGCTGGCCACGAACCCCACGACGGCACGGCCCCCTGTCCTCGGGCGCGCCCGTCGACGACCGGCATCATCACGTCTCATCTCACGCTCCCCTTGCGCCCCGTCCCCTGACTGACGCCGACGTCATGGTATGCGGCCGTCGCCGACGGTGCCCGGTCTTTCGAGCCGCGCTCACGGCGGGGGGATCAGGGCTGGCGCGTGACGGCGGCCCGCGCCTGCGAGGCCAGGGCTCGTGTCCGGCGCCTGAGGGCCGACCTGGGCTTCACCGCGCCTCGTCCCGGCACCTGGTCCACGGTTACCGTGCCCTGGCATTGCTCGAGGAGGAATCGACACAGGTCGGGCATGGACTTGCTCGTCGCCGCCGTCCACGAGTGCAGGAGCACGATGCTGTGCGTGGCGCCGAGTCGCTCGCGCTCGGAGATCGCCTGCGCGATCGAAGGGACCAACGCGTCGGGATCGGTGATCGAGAAGTCCTTCACGTCGACGTCCCAGCCCACGTGTTGGTATCCGAGCCTCCGCAAGCGCCTCCGGATGCTCCGGCTCTCGGACCCGGCCCCATAGGGCAGCCGGTACCAGGGTCGGGCATCGATGCCGAGGGCGTCCTCGATCTGGTCGTGGCCCCGCGTCACGTCCTCGCGCAGACCCCTCGGCGTCAGGAGCCGGGTGTCAGCGTGGTAGTAGGAGTGATTGCCCACCAGATGCCCGTTGGCACCGATGGTCGATGCCGCCTCGGGATTCGCGGCCAACCATCGTCCCTGGACGAAGAACGTGGCCCTTATCCCGGACTCGTGGAGCGCGGCGAGGATCGCCATGACCGCGTCGGGGCTCTCGTGGCTGTGCTGATCGGGGTCCTCGACATCAACGGTGACTGCGACGAGCATTGCGGATTCCCCGAAGTCGTGGACCCAGTGGCCACTGCGTCCGCAGGGCAATCGACGTTAACAGTCGGTCGTCGCTCACGGGTCCCTTTGGCCGTGGCTCGGGACGGTAATCTGGGGGACACGCCTTCATCACGAGCGTCCGAGCCTCGCACCGGCTCCCGTCCATGACCGCTACCGAGCTCCCGACGCGGTTCGTGCGCAACGCCGGGTCGAATTACCTGCTGGCAGTGGTCATGGCCCTCGTGGCGTTGGTGACCACGCCGATCCTGACCGGTCACCTCGGACCCCAGAAGTACGGGATCTGGATCTTCGTCGGGTCCACCATCGCCTACGTAGAGCTGTTGGACCTGGGGCTCGGTGGCGCCGTGGTTTCGTTCGTGGCACGGCAGTCCGCGGCCGGAGACGACGATGCGCTGGACCGCACCATCAGCACGTCGTTCTTCGTCCTCGTCGGGCTGGGACTCGCCGCGTTCATCGTCACGGTGGTCGCCAGTCAATTCGTGCCCGACGCCATCCACCTCAGCCCCGCGCTGCGGCGGACCACCCGCGACTTGCTGATCATCTTGGGGATCGACATGGCGGTGTCGCTGCCCATGGACATCTTCGGATGCGGCCTCGTCGCCTTGCAGCGTTTCGAGCTGCTCAACCTGAGCATGGTGGGCGTCGTCGTGGCGCAAGCGGTGGCGTGGACCGTGGTCCTTCTCACCGGTGGAAGTCTGCTGGAGCTGGGGTTCGTGACCGTGGCCATCAGCCTGGTCGGCCAGGTCGTCCGGTGGCGGCTCCTGCGTCGGGCCCGGCCGGGTTTGGTGGTGTCGCCGAGGCTCGTGGACCGAAGCGTCCTCAGGTCGCTGCGGGGCCCGGCCGGCTGGTTCGCATTGGCGAGCTCGATCGCCGGGTTTCGGGACTACGCCAACGTGCTCGTCCTCAGTGTCGTCAGAAACGTCGCCACCGCGGGGGCGTTCGCCGTCGGGGAAAAGCTCGCCCTCCTCGGTACGAAGCTCGGGACGCCGGTCACGGATCCGTACTTCCCGCATGCGGCCGCACTGGTGGGATCGGGCGACCGGGCCGGGTTGGGCAAGGTCGCCCGCACCGGGACGCGCATCGCGACCGGCGTCACCATTCCGTGTTGCTTGGTGGTCGGGGTTCTCGCCCGCCCCGCTCTCAGCGCCTGGGTGGGTCCCACGTTCGTACGGGCCGCGCCGGTGGTCACGATTCTCGCCATCGCGTTCGGGATCGCCTCCCTCGGCGCAGCCCCGATCAAGATCGTGAGCGGGTCGGGGAACCAGAAACTGCTCTCCAAGATGGGCGTGGCCGAAGCAGCGGTGAACATCACGCTCACGGCGGTGTTGGGGTTCTATTTCGGCCTCACGGGCGTGGCGCTGGCGATGCTCGCCACGGTCGTCGGCATCGAGCTGTGCGTGACCCTTCCCCTGGTATGCCGGCACCTGGGCATCAGCGCGGTCCAACTGGTGCGCTCGACGTTGCGCGCCCACGCCGTCCCCGTGGTCGGGGCGGGCGCGCTGGGGTGGTACCTCTCGCGAGGCCCGCTGTGGCACTTCGTCACGCATCACGGCCGGCTGGGCAACGTGGCCGTGGTGGCGGTGGCCGGATTCGTCGTCCTGACCCTGTATCTCGCCATCGTCGCCGTCACCGGCCTCGACGGCTCCGAGCGGCGGGCCGTGCTCGCCCGCGTCCCCCTGACGCGTCGCCACCGCACCCGGGGCGCCCCTGTCCCCGAGAACCCCGGCGCCGAGGACCCCGTCGCCGAGGACCCCACCGCGGGCGACGACCTCGTCCCGGCGCCCACCCACGGTGCGGGCAAGCCCTGAGGCCGGTTCTCGCCCGGGGCTCGGGCTAGGCCGGTCCGGGCTCAGGGGGCTGGACCAGCCTCAAGGGCGGGCCGGTCGAGGCTCAAGGGCGGCTCCCGAGGTGTCGAAACCCTCATACGTAGCTTCCGCGGACCCGGATGGCCGGGCTCACCTCATTCGAAGGCGGCTCATGACCGGACAGCAACAAGACCCGGTCCTCACGGCGGTGGTGTTCGGGTACCGCAACGAAGAGACGATCCTGCGCGCCGTGCGCTCCCTGCTCGAGCAGGAGACCGACGAGCCCTTCGAGGTCGTCGTGGCCTCGTCGGGAGGCGATGGTACCGGTGACCTGGTTCGGGCGCGATACCCCGAGGTGCGCGTGGCCGAATGGCCGACCCGCCTCTACCCCGGAGGCGTGCGCAACCTCGGCATCAGGATGGCGCAGGGCGAGATCGTGGCCTTCCTCGAAGCCGACTGTGTGGCCTGCCCGAATTGGGTGAGCAGCCGCATCGCGCTGCACCGGGCCGGACACGGCGCGGTGGCGAGTGCGGTGGCGAGCGACGTGGCCCACGGCCGTGCGGCTCAGGCTTGGCTGTACCTCGTCCACCCCTCGCGCCTCGTCGGGCACCCACCCGGCCCGGCCAGTTCGCACCAGGCCTACGGCCTGTCGTTCACCCGGGAGGTCCTCGACCAGGCCGGGCCGTTCGACGAGACGTTGCGGACCGACGAAGACTCCTTGATGGCCGAACGCCTCGCGATGCTGGGCATCCAGCCGTGGTTCGATCCCGCGGTTTGTCTCGACCATCTCGGGCCCCTCGGCATGCGGACCTTCCTCCGCGACCAGTACTCCCGGGGTCGGCTCGACTCGTGGGAGGAGACGCTTCGCCTGCCGGCGGGACGGCTCCGGCGGCGCTTCGAGCCCTCGGGCTGGGCGTGCCCGCCCTTCGTCGTGCTGAGAGCGCTCCAACGGCTGTCGAAACGCGTGCGGTGGATCGCGGTGGAATGGCACCGGGCCCGTCCCGGCCCGTACCGGGAGCTCATCGTGTTGGCGGTGCCCATGGCGCTGGGCCAACTCTCCTACCAGGCGGGGTGGATCGTCGACCAGGTCCGCGTGGTGCGCCGGTCAAAGACCGAGCGACGCGGTGACCTCCCCGTCCCCTTCGGGCTCCGTCGTCGCGTCGCCACGACGGGCGAGGCCGTCGTGGCGCTCACCTTTGCGGGCGGCCCCTCCGACGAAACCGTGGCGACGCTCGACGTGCTGGACGAGCTCGGCGTCCCCGCCGCGTTCTTCGTGACCGGAGAGCAGGCCCGCCGGCGCCCTGCCGTGGTGCGACAGATCGCTGCCGCCGGGCACCTCGTGGGGACCAACGGAGGGAGCGGACGGCCCTTCACCGACATGGACGACGAGGAGCTCGAACGCGACGTGAAGGAATCGCTCGACGTGATCAGGACGATCACGGGTGCGACGCCGCGTCACGTCCAGATCCCCCACGGCGCCTACGACCAGCGCGTGGTGTCGGTGCTCCAGAGCCTGGGGCTCGAGATGTGGCTGTGGACCGTCCATCCCCACGACGACGCTTCGAATTCCAGCGCGCCCGACATCGTCGCCCGGGTGACCGACGACCTGACTCCAGGGTCGGTGATCCTGCTGCACGACGCCGGCTCGCCCCAGGGGTTCGAAGCGCTGCCCGACATCGTCGCTATGGCCCGCCAGCGCCGGTTCAGGTTCGTGGCGCTCGACTTCGCCAACGCCTCGGTCCCGAGGACCGGCGCCCCCGCCGAGACCGCAGAGGCGGATTCAGCCCTGGCCGTCTGAGGAACGCTCCCGGCGCACGTGACGCGCCGGCGGCACCGTGTCGTCGGGCCGGCGAACGCGACTCAGCGTTGCCAGTAGCCGGTCTGTCCCGGGTTCTCCACCGGCTTGGGGCCGCCCGGTGCACCCGGAGGTCCCTCACTCGGCGACGACCTGAGCACGGTCGGTTCCGATACCCGCAACGCGTCGGAGCGTTCGACGCCGGTTCGACGGCCGTTGGCCACCGGTGCACGCGGCGCGCGCTTGGGGGGAAGGCCGGTCGGGGCGACGGGGGCGACGGCGGCCTGAGGCGGAGCATCGGCGCGGCGGAAGTGCCCGTACCCGTACGTGCCGTCACGACGCCGACGATTGAAGCGCACCCGGTTGAGCACGATGGCCACGTTGGTGTTGGCGGTGTCGAGGCGCAACAAGCATTGCTGGAGGCGCTCGGGGTTGAAGCGCCGCGCGTCCACCACCACGATGACGAGGTCGACCATGGTGGCGATGAGCACGGTCTCGGCCACGCCGATCAGCGGCGGACAGTCGATGACGGCGGTGTCGTGGCGCTCGCGCAACTGCTCGATCAGCAACGGCAGGTGGGCCGAGACGATGTCCGAGGGGTGCCGGTCGATGATGCCGGCGGGAATCACGTCGAGATACGGGTTCGGGGTCCGCGACGCGTGCGCCAGCGCGTCCTCGGTGCGGCGGCTGGTGACGCCGGGCCCGAACGGCACCCCCATCTGGGTGTGCAGCGCCGGCTTGCGCAGGTCGCAGTCGATGGCGGTGACGTGACGGTCCTGGGCCGCGAGGGCCCACGCGATGTTGGTCGACACCGACGTCTTGCCCTCACCGGGGTCGCACGAGGTCACGGCGATCATCGCCGAGGCTCCCGCCGGAAGGCTGATGAGCAGGTTGCTCCGCAGCTCCTGGAACGCCTCCATGGCCATGGGCTCGCTGTGCTTCACGAACAGGTCGGTGGGACGCAGCCCGGACGTGGCCACGCGGGGGATCTCACCGAGGACCGTGGCGCCGATCCGCTCCTTGACCTCGGTGACCCGGCTGAGACGGCGCCGGACGCCGGCCGCCCACATGGCGGCGAAGATCCCGGCGATGACGCCGAACGCCCCCGCCCCCAACAGGATGGGGGTGCGCGGGTTCGACGGAGATGTCGGAGGCGTCGCCAGCGACAGCTGGTTGACCTGGTACCCCACCTCGGCCGGCTTCTGTTGGTAGGCGATGAGCTGATCCGCCACGCGGTTGGCGAACTTCGAGGCGGCCACCTTGTTCTTGCTCGTGGCCGTGATCGTGACGATGAACGTTCCCGGGTCGATGGTGGCGTTCACCGTGGCACCGTCGGAGCGGTACGGCTCAGGGACGTTGGCGGTGGCGATGGCCAGGTTCGAGGTATCGGTGGCCTCGGCCGGAAGCTGGGGACCGATGATGGAGATCACCGCCCCCGCGTTGGAATTGCTGCCGATGAAACCCGACGCGGGCTGAATCGTCAGGAACGTGCTCGCCGCGTACTGCTTGGCGGGCAGGAAGGCGGCCGCGCCGCCGATGACGACGCACACGACGAACGCTGCCAGGGCGACGACGAAATTGTGCCGGACGTCTCTGATGAGCTGTCGAATCTCCATGGTGTCAAATCACCTCGTAATGGCTCATGGCCTGGTAGTCACGCATGGCGGCGGGGCCGCCCCCTCCTGAGGTCACGGCGCTGCGGAGCATGCCGAGCGAAATCCCGAACAGCGTGGCAAGTCGATAGTTCTCGAAGATCGACTCGACCTGTCCTTTGGTAACCAGCCCGATGACCACCGCGAACAGGGCCAAGGCGAGCACCGCCACCATCGGGTCGGGATGCAGGCGCCAGGTGGAAAACCCGTTCACGAGGGAGATCACGAGCGCCAGCAGGAAGATGCCCAATCCGATGAGGCCTGTCCTCAGCCAGAGATCGAGGCCGATGTTCTCGGTGAGATCGGTCGTTATGTATTGATTCGGCCCCGCTTGGAAATAACTGTACTCGAAGCCGAGTCCTTGCCCGAGGAGGATGTGCTGCTTGGCATCCGCGATCGCCACCGTCCACTTGTTGATCCGGTCTTGTGCGGACTCCTGCTTGGCCTCCGAGTTCAAGGTAGACCCGACCGTGTGGGAGATGGTGGCGGCGAGCGGGCCGGTGACCGATTTCTGTGAGGTGATGGCGGGGATGACCGCCACGCCGAGCACTACCCCGACGACGGCGAGGGCCGCGATGGCAACCTCTCCGGACCGGATGCGCAGGCGCTGGCGGGCGGTGGAGCCCATCGCCACGACGACCACCACGACCACCACCGCGAGCAAGGTGAGCAGGACGGCGCGCTGGAAGGCGAAGAAGGCGCTCAACGCCAGCGGCACCGTGCAGAGCACGTTCAACCGGCTGCGCTGCTCCTTGCCGAGCTCGAGGAGGAACCCGATGACGCCGAGAGAGACGAAGATCGTGGCCGCGTCGGTGCCGACCGACCCGAAGTCGAGCAGACGGAGCCCGGGGATGTTCAGCGCGAACTCCTTGTGGCCGAAGCGCAGCACGAGGAGGATCGAAGCCGACAAGGCCGACCATCGCACCAGCCGTTCGAAGCCGCGCCCTTCGAGGAAGCGCCGGATGGGCACCCCCGACGCCAGCGCGTACGCGCCCATGACGTAAATGATCGCCTTGGCCTCATAAGGGAGCTTCACCGTGCTGTTGTGCCGGAGGATCCCTTCCATGGCCTCGAGCGTCCACCACGCCGCCACCGTCAACCACAGCACGGCGGGAAGTCCGATCCGCTCCGGCTTCCCTTTGATCAACAGACGCGCCACGAGCGCGACGGTGATGATCACTTCGGGCAGCCGGAAGTTGAGCGTGCCGGTTCCGGGGTGGAAGAGGGTCTGGGGCTCGGTGGTCTGGTTGTCCCACAGGCTCGAGTCGACGACGAGAACGCCGAGGAGCAAGAAGACCACCCAGTGCTCCCGGGCCGAGCGCTCCCAGCGGAGAAAGACGTAGAGGAGCATGAGCGATACCACTCCCGCCCCGGCCAGGAGGATCATCTTGCTCACGGCGCCACGCTCTGGAGCAGCGGGGCCAAGGCGACGTCCCAGGTGTGGCGCGCCGCCACCGCATCGTGACCGGCGCGCCCCAGGGCCGAGGCCCGGTCGGGATCGTCGAGCAGGCCGCTGAGCGCCTCGATCATCGACCGGGGATCGTCGGCCACCACGACCCCTTCCCCGATCAGGTCTTCGAGCCCGTCCACGGCGACAGAGGTGGCCACGACGGGACGGCCCGCATCGAGTGCCTCGAGGATCTTCAGGCGGGTCCCCCCTCCGGATCGCAGCGGCGCCACCGCCACTCGCGCCTGGGCGAGGTACGGGCGGACGTCCGAAACGGTACCGGAAACCTCGACGCAGGAGGACGCGAGGGCCCGCACCGAGGGGGCGGGGTCCCTGCCGACGAGCAGGAGGCGGGCCTCAGGCGAGCGACGGTGGACCTCGGGCCACACCTCGTCCGCGAACCACAACGCCGCGTCGACGTTGGGCGCCCATCCCATCGTGGCCACGAAAGCGGCCGTCGGGGTTGCAGCCGGTGGGGGCGGTCCCAACGGGTCTGGATCCCGGCCGTTCGGACACACGAGAACGTTGCCGACACCGCGGGGCAGGCGCTGTCGTTCCTTTTCGCTCACCACCACGACCGTGTCGAACGAGGGCAGGAGCGCCCGCTCCATGGCGCCGAGCGCGGCGGCCTCGGCGTGGGCGAGGATCCCCTTCGGCCCTTTGCCGACCCGGGCGTAGCTGCGCATCAGGGCGGACTCCACGTTGTGGAGGTCGAGGACGCGCCGGGCCGCGGCCACACCGCGCGCCAGCGGCACCATCTGGAGGTACTCCACCTGCAGCAGGTCGAGCGGGGCCTCGCGGGCGGCCCGGCGCACCTCGTCGACGAGCTCGGAACTGTAGAAACGGCCCGCCGAGATACTGCGGGTCCGCACCACGCCGCGCCCGGCGCGCACCGCGGTGGGTCGCCACGGAACGCTGCGCACCTCGATGCCGAGGCGCTTGAGGCCCGCCACGTCGCTTTCGCCGTCGTCGTAGGCACACAGCACGAGCTCGGCACCTCGGGCCAGACGGGTGGCGAGGGCGAGAGCGCGTTGCTTGCCCCCGTCGTTGTCGGGGAGCGGCACGAACTTCGTCACCATGACCACTCTCACAGGGCACCACCCGGTGTCGCGCTGCTGCGACCCACCGCCTGGCGATACATATCCGCTGCCACGTCGGCGCGCGCCTCGATGCCGCGCCCCTGGGCCGTGACGCGGCCGCGCTCGGCGAGCCGGGCGCGCCACTCCTCGTCGGTGATGAGGCGATCGAGCGCCTTGGCCAGAGCGTCGGCGTCCCCGCTCGGCACGAGCATCCCGTTGTCGCCGTCGAAGACGAAGTCGGGGATGCCGCCGGCACGGGTGCCGATGACGGCCACACCCGACGCCTGTGCTTCGAGGACACTGAGGCCGAAGGGCTCGGCCACCGACGCGTTCACGAGGATGTCGAGGGCGCGCAGCGTGCCGGGAACGTCGTTGGTACGGCCGACGAAGCGCACCCGGTCACCGAGGGTGCGTTCGGCCTCTACCCGCACGCGCTCGGGATAGCCGTCGGGAGCGAGGCCCGGACTTCCCACCACGACCAGATGGGCGTCAGCCGCGGCGCCGCGGAGCAGGCCCATCGCTCTGACGAGCACGTCCACACCCTTTTCGGGGTCGATCCGACCCACGATCCCGACCAGCGGCGCCCGCTCGTCGGAGCTGAGATGCCGGCGCACCTGCGAAGAGACGGGCCCGGGCCCGAAGCGGTCGAGGTCGACCGACAACGGCACGATCCGGACGTGGCTCGAGCCGCGGGGACCGATGATGTCGGCGACGGCCTGGCTGATGGCCACGGCATTGGTCGACAGGGCCGCCGCCGCGGTGAGCACCGTACGGCCGAGCCCGGGACGCACCAGGTCGTAGAGCTCGATGATCGAGGGGCGCCGCGCCAGATGACCGGCGAGCGCGCAGTCGAGGTGGGCCCAGAGGCTGTTGGAATGCACGAGATCGAAGCCCCGGGCCGTGCGGGCGATCATGCGCACCGACCGCGCCGTGGTGGCGAGCTCCCGTCCGAACTGCCCGGCCGAGGGGCGACTCTGGGCGTCGGCGGCGCGCAGTCCCAGATGGTCCGGGAAGGCCAACGGGATGAAGGGCAGATCGAGGCGCCGCCAGTGCTCTTCGAGGTCGCCCCCGGGCGGCGAGCCCAGGGTGAGGTCGATCCCACGCTCGGCCAGCGGGCCGGCCAGCGCCATGGTGGCGAGCTCGGCCCCCCACACCTGGCGGGAGTAGCTCACCTCGAGGACGCGCAGTCGCGTGGGTCCCTTGTCGCTCACGGATGCGTCTTTCAGCGCCGGACGGTCGTCCAGCGGGTGGGCCGGTCACCGCGCAGGTATCGGACCATCCCACCCAGGGCGACGGCCTGAAGGAACACACCTTGGCCGAGCCCGTCGGCGATGCGCCCCGTCATCGCCGCACCCGGCGTGGCCGGACCCGCCGCTGCCCCCGGTACCGCGGCCGAAGGAGACGTCGATCTCTTCTCCGACGCGGCGCGGCGCGCCATGGCCGAGACACCCACGACGTGGCCGAGGAGAAACAGCTTCGCCAGCCGGCTCGAACGGGCCCGTTTCGCCGCGACGGCAAGGAGCGTCACGTGCGCGAGCGGCGACACCGTGTAGCGCGCCAAGCGATGGCCCCAGATCTCCGCCGCCACCAACCCGCCCTCGAGCCCCAGCTGAGAGCGACGTCGCTCAAAGACGTGGAGGGCACCGGCGATGTTCCGGGTACGGCGCTCCCACTGTTGGCGAAACGTGTGCACGGGCGGTTCGTAGGCCTTGGCGCCCGGCTCGTAGGCGATGACATACCCACGTTCGGACAGGTCGAGCGCGATCCACAGGTCGTCGATGGCGATGTCGGAGGGGATGGGTCGCCACGCGTCTGTCCGGACGGCGGCCAGTTCGCCCACGAGCCCGATGGTCGTGCCGAGCTGCCACTCGCGCTGCTTGAGCCAGGACTCGAAACGCCAGTAGAGGTCTTCGCCCCCGCCGTCGGCTTCAACCTTCTCGCCGGCCACGGCGCCGACGCGCGGATCCTCGAAGTGCCGCACCAACGCCGCTATGGCGCCGGGAGCAAGGTGGTTGTTGGCATCGGTCAGGATGACCACCGGCGAGGTGACCTTGGAGAACCCGAGGTTGATGGCCTGGGCCTTGCCGAGACGATCGTCGGCGGTGACCACGGTGGCGCCCGCATGCTCGGCGCGCGCGGCAGTCTCGGCGTCGGCATCGGCCACCACCATGACGTCGAGTGGGCCGGGGTAGCCGTTGGCCAGGACGTCGCGCACCTTGGGCCCGATGACTTCGGCCTCGGCGTAGGCGGCGACGAGCACGGTGACAGCGGGCCACTGGCCGGGATCGGAGACGACAACGGGGGCGCGGCGCCGGGACGCCACGGCCAACCACGCCGGGTACAGCACGTGCCCGGTCGACGCGGCCGCTACGAGGGCGCCAACTCCCACACCGGTTCGTCGGACCATGCCTAATAGTCTCGTCGTGTTGGAGGTCGCTCTGTAGGGATCACGAGCGCCCGTGCCGGCCGAAAACCGCCGATCAACAGCGCGATCGCGCCCATCGTGGCCAAGCTCATGTCACGCCTCGCGCTCGTTTGTCCAGGACCTGGCGGTAGACCCCCAACGTCCCCCGGGCGGTGCCACGGCCCGTGGGTCGTTCGGGCGGCGGCAACGGGTCGGTGCCGAGGGCCCGCACCAGGGCTTCTGCCCATGCGCCGGGGTCGAGGGGGACCACGGCGCCGGCTCCGGTCCGGAACACTTCCTCGGCCAGAGGTGGCGACGCCAGGACGGGCGTCCCCGCCGACAGGCCACGGTGGAGGACCCCCGAATGCGACCCCACGACGTAGGGGAGGACGAGGACGTCGGCCGCCGCCGCCCACAGGTCGAGATCCCCCTCGGGCACGAATCCCCGCCGTACCTCCACCCCGGAGCAAGCCTCCAAGAGGGCCAGGTCGGCCGACTCATAGGCCTCCCCCACGACGAGGAGCCTAGACCCGGGTAGGGCGTCGGCGACCTGGGGCCAGGCGCGGGCCAACAACCCGATTCCCTTGTAGGCCCGGACCTGGCCGAGCAGGAGTGCGGTGGGGACGGCGTCGAGCTCGAGCTTCTTCCTGGCCTCGGCGCGTCCCGGGGCCGGACCACCGAGGGGCAGGTCGACGGGTACCACGTGGACGGGCACGCCCGGGGCGCTCGCTTCGACGAAACGGCGCGGCTCCTCCCCGTGGATGATGAGGGCATCCGCGGCCCGCCAGCGCCGGGCCTGGTCCGCGGCGGGGCGCGCCCCACCCTCGAGAGGCACGGGGTCGTGGATCGTGAGGACCAGGGGAACCCGCCGCGAGATCCGTCCCAGCACCAGGGCGTCGAGTCCGGGCACCACCTCGGTCTGGACATGGACCACCGCAGGCCGGGCCCGGGAGACGGCCTTGAGCAGTGCCACGGCGGCCGGACCGACCTCACCGAGGCGCAGCGCGTAGAGCCGCGCCTTGCCCATCGCCGCCACGTCGGGCCCCCACCGTGGGCCTCGGAGCACGAGGTCGGGATCGCCCACCCCGGCCGGTGCGGCCAGCGCGACCTCGGTGTGCTCAGACTGCAGCGCCACCCGGAGACAACTGGTGTACCGGGCGATGCCCCCGCGATCGGAGGCGTCGACGAGCAGGACGCGCAACCCCGTTTCGGGCGCGACCGGAGGAGAGGATGTTCCTGAGAGCGCGGTGTCGGTGTCGTCAGGCAGGGGATGAGCGGTCATGAGTGAGCGGGGCCATCAAGGTGTGGACGTCAGGGTGAGCTCAGCAGGGGGGTGGAATCTTCGGATGTGCAACGCCTTTGCCCGTCTGATCGCATTTGATCGCCTAAAAGATCGTCGCCGGGCCGCCTGGAGGCGACCCGGCGTCACTCCCGCTCGAGGGCGGACGTGAGCATGTGATCAACCGATCGACGAGGCCTCTTTGGCGCCGGGTTCCGCTGTCTCGATTGCCACGGCGTCGATTGCCACGGTGTCGTTGTGCGTCGACTCGTCGATCCGGTGGATGCGCAGCACCGGTGCGGCTTCGGAGCGCCCGGTCTCGCCGCTCGGCTCGAACGTGTTGCGGATGACGGCAGTAAAGGTCTGGAACAGGATCACGACGTCGCGCCACAAGGACCAGTTCTCGATGTACTGATTGTCGAGCCTGGCGCGCTCGTCGATCGAGGTGTCTCCCCGGAGTCCGTGCACCTGGGCCAGGCCCGTGAGCCCGACCGGCACCCGGTGGCGGTCGTCGTACCGGGGCACGTCGACCTTGAACTGCTCGACGAAGAACGGGCGCTCGGGACGAGGGCCGACGAGGGACATGTCCCCCTTCAAGATGTTCCAGAGCTGAGGAAGTTCGTCCAACCCGGTGACCCGGAGGATGTGCCCGATCTTCGTGACCGAGTCGTTGGTGGGGTTCCACTCCACGTCCGAGCGTGAGTTGACCCGCATGGACCGGAACTTGAGGACGTCGACGATGACACCGCGCTCGCCCACACGCTGCTGGCGGAAGTGAACCGGACCCGGGCTGGTGAGCTTCACGACCGCCGCGATCGCGGCGTAGAAAGGAGACACCACCAGGAGGGCGACAGCGGCCACCGAGGCGTCGAAGACGCGCTTGACGATGCGGGCGTTGCGTCGCAGCAGGGACCGACGCAGGCGCAGGAGGGGGTAGCCCCACACGTCGTCCACGTTGCGGCTGTTCATGGCAGTGGCGAGCTCGAAGAACCGGGGCAGCACGTGGATCTCGACCGAGGCGTCTTCACAAGCCCGGAAGACGTGGACCATGTCCGATTCGCGCGTCACCCCGAAGGCGACGACGACGCGGTCGATCCTCTCCTCCGACAGGACCATGCGGAGCATGCCGACCCCGCCGAAGAGCGGCAGGGGCAGACCGGCACTGTCGACCTCGTCGAGGAACCCGACAGGGCGCAAGCCGTACTCGGGGTGTTCGTCGAGCGTCGCCGCCATCTTGGCGCTGACATCGCCGGCGCCGACGAAGAGGGTCCGCTCTGCGAACCAGCCTCGCGTCCGCAAGAGGCGCACGACCCAGTAGGTGGCGCACCGGGCCATGACCACAGCCGAGGCGACGATCGCCCCGGTCACGAGCAGGCGGGTCGTGGAGGCCCCGGGCACCTTGGCCAACGCCAACACGACGAACGGTGCCAGAGCACACGCCGCGATCGATCCCGCCTCGCGGGCCACGCTCAGCGTGATCCGAGGGCGATAGTGACCGGTGAGCGCCAGCGCACCCACCACCGTCGCCATCGCCACCCACATCCACCATGTCGCGAGCGGCAGCCCCACGGCCGCCACCACGACGAGGAGGAGGACAGTGTCGGAGAGCGCCACGGTCTTCATCGCCGCGCCCGCAGTGGCCCGGGTCTGAAGAGGAAGGGCCCGCGCGCTGCGCTCGGACGGCCTCGCATTGACCCAGGACTGGTAGTTCAGTCCGACGGACATCGCTCTAGGAGCTTCTGGTCGCTGGCGTGAGAACGGGAATGCTGACTACGCCGTGACCCGGCGTACCCGACGGCTGCGGCGCACCATGAGACCACCGACCATCAGGGCACCGGCACCGACTGCCGCCATCTCCTCGATGTCAGCACCCGTGAAGGGCAGCGTGCTTCCCGCCGCCTGCTGTGCGATCGGGGCCGGCTCTGTCACCGGCGTCGTCACCGTCGCCGTCGCCGTGGTGACCGGCGGACTCGTGATCGAGGTCGTGCAGCCCGTGTAACACGTCGAGGGGGCAGTGTCGGCAAATGCCACCGCTGCCGGGACCGCCACCACGCCCAAGGTGGACATGGTCAGCCCCAATCCCAGTCCGAGAAGTTTGCTTTTCATTTCGCTTTTCAACCCTTCGCCCCGCAGCAGCCTTGCCGCCGCATCCATGATTGCCCGGTCAAAGACTCCTGCCACACTCCGTGACCGAAATCTACTCGCCCAATCTTCAGCATCGGCGGAACGTCCCGCCACCGCCGACCTGCACCTACACCCTGCCCGACCGGTGTCATACCCAACTTCGGGCACTTCCGTTCAGGACACTTTGCCCACACCACTCCGTGAGCGACTTACAACGGATTGTCACGGATCCGCATCGACAGAGACCCTATGGAGAGTCAACATTCGGTCAACTGGATACACCCGATCCGGCCCTAATCCCCTGGTGGCGGGGGTGCGGCGCCGAATCGGTGTCGCCCTTGGCGGGGCCCGAAAAGGCAGTCTCTCAGGTGTGGGCCCTGGCCGGGGGTGCGCGACGTCGCTACCAGGAGAGGGTGAAGGGGACGGCATCGGTCTGCGTGGTGCCCCGGTAGTGCCAGGTCACAGGGGTCAGACGCGCCGTGGGGAGCACCCTGACCTGTCCTGAGTGTTGCGGCAGGGTGAACCGGATGGTGACGTTTTGCGCCTGGCCGGCCTTGATGTCGACGGGAGTGGCGATGACCCAGGTGGGGCCCTCGGCACCCAAAGCGTCCAGTTTCGGGTTCCCGTCGATGCGGGGAACCGAGGCGTAGCCGGGGACGTTCACTGCCAAAAGGCCCAGGTACTCCCCGTAGACGGTCCCGATGCCCGGGTACGGCCCGGCGATGAACTGGGACTGCCCGGGAGGGGTGTCGTTTCGGAGTCGCACCGTCAGGGTGGCCGTGGTGTGTGAGCCCTGGGTGTCGAGGGCGAGATCACTCTGCACCGACAGGTACTGGTCCAGCTTGTTCGCCCCCCGGTTGACCACCGCGGCCATCATCGAGTCCGGCGTCAGCTGGCCGGCGACCCCGGCCTGGACCCAGTCCGCCTCCGCCTGAGGCTGGGCCGACCACATGAGCAGGTGCCGGCCCTCGGTGGCCGTGGTCATCGCATTGGACAGGGACTTGAGGTCGAGCGACTCGCTCTCCAGGCTGGCGAGCGCGGCCTTGGCGAGCGCGCCCAGCTGGTCCTCGCGGCCCCCCTCGGCCCGGGCCTGTGCGGCCGTGGGCTGGTCGACGAGACCCTTGTACTGGTCATGGGTCAGCAGCTGCACCACGTTGTCCGCGCTCACGACGGTGCCGTTGCTCAAGGTGACGGGCCCGGTCACGAGGAGGATCTGGTGCAGCGCCTCGATGTCGACGGCGATCACGCCGTCGACGTGCTGCCCCGTCTCGGCCTGCCACATCTGCGCCGCCAGGGGTCCGTTGACGTCGAACTGAGGGGTGAACCCCAGATTCCGCCAGTCCTGACCGGGCTTCAGCCAGCCCCATCGGGCCTCGAGGTCACCGGTGGCGGTCACCTTGCCCGCCGGCACCGGGATGTTGACCGTCTGGTTGACGTTGGACAGCACGAGGTGTCCGTCATGGGTGGTGAGCGCGCCGACCTCGAGGAAGTTGCCCGAGCCGGCCCGCATCTCGGCGTTGTTGGCCATGAGGAGGAGATAGGTCTGCGGGCCCTTCAGGATGGTGGCCATCGTGCCCGCCACCCCGGCGGCGTGTTGCAACCGGGTGCGCACATCGGCGAGGTCGCGCACGAAGGTGTCGTGCTTCGATGCCAGCGGCGACACCAGTGCCTGCGCCGGTCCTGTGTTGATGCGGCCCAGGGCCCGGTCCGTCTGCGCGGCCAGCGCCGCCAGCGCGTCCAGCTCCACCACCCGCGCCGACCCACTGGCGTGCGAGGACTCCAGGACCGCATGGGCCCGGTCGATGGCGCCGGCGCCGATCGTGGCGACCTGTCGCGCCGCCGAGGACAGGTCCTGCACAGAACGGAGCTGCCTCCCGACCACGGGAACGATGTCGAGCGGTGCGAGGAGCGGCGAGTGCAGGAGGCCGTCCGCTGCATTGAACTCCCTCACTGCATCGTGCAGTGGTGCGGTGGCCGAGCGGTCCACGACATCGGACGCGCTGAGATGTGACTTCGCCTGGTTCACGTCCGCCATCCCGTGGCTGGCGTGCACCAGGCCGAGGGCGATGACCACGGCCGACGACGCGAGCCACAGCACCACGATCACGACGACGACCCACACGACGCGTCGTCGGCGTCGATTCGGCCTGGTGCGGGCGCGGCGGCGCGGCGCCGGCGCCGGCGCCGGCGCCGGCGCGGGAACGTCCGCAGAGCCCGAGGACTCGGGAACGTCCGACGTGTCAGGCGAGTCCGGCGTCAACCGCGAGTCAGACGTCGCCGACGTCGCCGACGGGTCCGACTGGTCCCCGTCGCCCGAAGAGCCCGAAGAGCCCGAAGAGCCCGAAGAGCCGGACGGTACGTCGGGGTCGTTCACCCTGGCAGCGTTCGGATCCCGCGCGGCACCCACAACAGCGAAGCGGCTTCGTCCACCAGATGGCCGAGCTCGCGTGCCGTCTTGCGGTACCCCTCGATGGGACCGCCGATCGGGTCCGGCACGTCGTCACCGACGGAACTGCCCACGAGGTCGGTTCGTTGGCGCCCTCGGTGCAGTCGGTCGAGCCACGAATCCAGCGCCTCGTCGGGACCGCGCCGGCCCACCGCGTCGCCCCGGCGCACGAATTCCTTCAACGTAAAGGTGCGACCCCAGGCGCGGCTGTCCAGGAGCACGACCTCGCGGGCATGACGGCGCGCCATGCCCAACACCACGTCCGAGGCGGACACGAGCTCGGGCGAGATCTGCGTGCTGCTGTGTCGAGAGAGGTCGATGCCCACTTCCGCCATGACCGTGACGACCTCGGGCGGAGACGCGTACCCGCCTTGGAGAAGGCCCGCCGACGCCACCGACACCTCCTCGGGAGCGTCGTCCCCACCCACCAGGGCGAGGCGGCCGAAGAGCGCCGCCGCCATCGGCGACCTGCACATGTTGGCCGTGCATACGAAGAGGACCTGCACCAAATGAGTGTATCCAAGCCATGTCGATGCCACGGGAGCATGCGGGGGTAGCGTCGATGACGTGCGACGGGGGCTGATCACCGGCGTACTGGGCCGGATCCTCCTCGGTGGAGGTCTGCTCATCCTCCTCTTCGTTGCCTATCAGCTGTGGGGTACGGGCATCGTCGAGTCCCACAGCCAGACGCAGCTCCGGCAACGTCTCGAGGCGCAGCTCCACCGCGCCGAACAGCACCCGACGACGACCACGACGACGACGACCAACCCGACGTCCACGATACCGACGACGTCGGGGGCGGGTGATCAGCCCACGGTGGGACCGTCGATCGCGGCGCCCAATGACGGCGACCCCGTCGGCCTGCTCAAGATCGCCAAGATCGGCCTCAGCAAGGTCATCGTGCAGGGCACCTCCACCAGCGACCTACGCCAGGGGCCGGGGCACTACCCGGGCACGCCACTGCCCGGCGAGCTGGGCAACGCCGCCATCGCCGGACACCGCACGACGTACGGTGCGCCGTTCTACAACCTCGACGAGCTCGCTCGGGGCGACCCCATCGTGATCACGACGATCCAGGGCACGTTCACGTATCACGTCACCGCCACGTTGGTCGTGAGCCCCGGTGACATCTCGGTGGTCGACAACACCCCTACGGCCGAGCTCACGCTCACCACGTGCAACCCGCGCTTCAGCGCGTCGTCGCGCCTCGTGGTCCATGCCGCTTTGGCCGGCCGCGTCGCGCCCACCGCACCTCCGCCCAAGGCGGCGCCGCGGGCGGAGTCCGCTGCCACCACGAACGACCTAGCCGGAGGTGAGGGCGACTGGACACCGGCGTTGGAGCAGGGAGTGCTGAGCGCCCTCGTGATCACCGCCGTGTTCGTGGTGGCGCGTCGACGGCGCTCGCGTTCGCAGCGCTGGACCGTCTACGCGGTGGGCGGCGCCGTCTCGCTCGTGGTGCTCTTCTTCTTCTTCGGTGCCGTGAGCCCGTTGCTGCCCGCCAGCTTCTGAGCAGCGGCGGCGATGACGTCGCCATCGCCCTCGTCGGTGGCGCGCCACCCGTCGTCGGGCGAGTAGCGCTTCACGACCTTGGCCGGCGATCCCACCGCCACGCAGTGGTCGGGGAGGACGCCGGTGACGACCGAGCCGGCCCCTACCGCCACATTGCGGCCGATCCGACTGCCGGGAAGCACCACCACTCCCGTCCCCAACCAGCTGCCCGAGCCGATGTGAACACTCGATTCGACCGGCCATTGCGCACCGATGGGCACGTCGGGATCGCTGTACACGTGGTTCTGGTCGGTGATGTAGACGTACGGGCCGGTCTGGATGTCGTCACCGATCTCGACGCAGAAGTGGCCCACGATGTGGCTGCCTCGTCCGATGAGGGTCCGGTCGCCGATCGACACCACGGGATCGCTCACCATCTGCTGGCCCGGCGCCATCCCGGCCGACAGCGACACGTAGGGCCCGATCATGGTGCGGCTCCCGATCCGGATCCAGCCCTCGTTGAAGATCGCGCCGGGGGGAAAGGCGATCAAGCTGCCTTCTCCGAAGGCGCCGAAGCGCCGGGCGAGAGGGTGGCCGGGCCCGACGGCGCCGAGGTCACTGACCCAGCGCCATCCGATGTCGATGGCGATCGAGGCGATGCGGCGGGCCCACGGTGGCACCTGACGGGGCGACGGCACGCGCCGAACGTACCCGGTGGCACCAGGAGCCGCTCATCGGTGCCTCAGTCGGCGCGCCGGTAACTGAAGATCTGGGTCGTGTACGGCAGCGTCAGCGGGGACGGGTAGCGCCGGGCTTCGGCCCGGACCTCGTCGAGCAGTCGCTCGCGACCTGTGGGGTCCATGCCCGCCACGAAGCTGACCGATGCCACACGACCGGCCACGCCTTCGACATCGAGGGCGTGTCGCCACGACGCGCGGAACTGCGCGTCGGGGACGAAACGAGGCGACGCTCCACCGGCGTCGTGCAGGATGCGTCGCCACTCGCCCGACCCGCCCGACGGTGTGTCGCCCTGGAGGGGGGCCATGAGCCGATTCAGCGTCGCCTGGAGGGGATCGGAGAGGTCGCGCCGGTTCCACACCACGGCCAGACGCGAGCCCCGGCGCAGGACACGGTGCATCTCGTCGACGGCGCGCTCGGTGGCAAACCAGTGCAGCGCCTGGGCCACGGTGATGGCGTCGACGGTCTCGGACCCGAGTGGGATGGCCTGGGCCACTCCCGCCACGACCTCGGCCCCGGGAACGGCGCGGGCGAGCGTCAGGCGCATCCCCTCGACCGGCTCCACCGCGATGACCGCCGCGCCGGGGAACAGGAGACCTCGCGTGAGCTTGCCCGTGCCCGCCGCGAGGTCGAGCACCCGTCGTCCCGGGCCCAGCTCCAGGCGCTCGTGCAGCCAGGACAGGGCCTCGGGCGGGTAGTCGGGTCGGGCCTGCTCGTAGACCGACGCAGCACCCGAGAATGCCGTTGCGGCCCGATGCACACCGGCGGTGCCCATGGTGCCGTCATAGTTCCCATTGCCGGGCCCGAACCAGTCCAAGCGATATCCTCGGCTCGGATCCACGCTCGGCCGTAGCGCCGAGACCGGTGAGAAACGGACCACCGGCGGCGGTCGAGATCGCGATTCCGACTTCGGGATCGCAGGAGGAGCCCATGCCCGACGACATCACCCCTGAACCGACCGACGACGTCCCCACCGGGGACGCGCCCGGGAAGGCCGGGGCGTCCGAGTCCTGGGACACCGCCACCCAGGCCCATCCCGCCGCCACACCCGCCGGTGATCTCACGCAGTCGATCCCGGCAGACACCACCCGGTCCATGGCCGGCATCACACCGCCGGCCGGGACGCCCGTCACCGCCGCGGCCGGTGCCGCCGGCGCCGGCGCCGGGGCGGCCGCGATCGACGGGGCCGGTGGCGGTCGCGGTCGGACCACGGCCCAGCGGGCCTGGATCATCGCCGTGGTGGCCGCGGCGGTCCTGGTCCTCGGGGCAGGCATCGCCCTGGCGGCGACGTCGGGAGGCGGAACGAAGAAACCCCTCCACGCGGCCGGCGCGAACATCCCGGCCCCGACCACCACCGCCGCGAGCGGCCCGCTGTGTCCGCTCACCGGGCTCGCCCCGGCGAGCGGCGCCGTGCCGCAGCGTCCGGCTCTGGCGGTGAAGGTCGACGACTACCCCGACGCCCGCCCGCAGTCGGGTATCGACCAGGCCGACATCGTCTTCGACGAGCCGGTGGAAGGAGGCATCACGCGCTTCGCGGCGATCTTCCAGTGCCAGAGCCCCGCGCTCATCGGGCCCATTCGCTCCGCGCGCGCCGTCGACCTGCAGATTCTCGACCAGCTCAGCAAGCCCATCCTCGTCCACGTCGGGGGGATCAACCCCGTCCTCGCCCTGCTGCAGAACGGCAACCTGAGCGACTTCGACCTCCGCATCCACGGCTCGATCATCGACCACGTGCCGGGCCGAGTGGCTCCCTACGACACCTACATCTCGGCGGCCGCGGGATGGGGTCTCGAGCCCGGCGACACCACCCCCCCGGCGCCACTGTTCACCTACTCCTCGACACCGCCGTCAGGCGCGGCCGTCACCTCTCTCCACATTCCCTTCACCGGGACCAACAACACCTTGTGGACCTGGAACGCGTCGAGCGGGCGTTGGCTGTTGTCCTACAGCGGCACGCCCGCCACCGTCGCCAACGGTGGACAGATCGCGACGACCAACATCGTCGTCCAGACCGTGCACGTCACCTATGGACCTTGGCTCGAGAACAGCGAAGGCGGGCTCGAGGTGCAGTCGCAGATGACCGGGAGCGGGCCTCTCATGGTGCTGCGCAACGGCATCGCCGTGACCGGGACGTGGAAGCGCGCCGCGTTGAACGACCCCACGACGCTGACCGCGTCGGACGGGTCGACCATCGCCCTGCAGCCCGGACAGACGTGGGTCGAGATCGTCCCCTCCACCGTGCCGGTCACGACCACCGGTCCGGGGTCGGCGGCCACCACGAGCCCCTGATAGGGCGAGGCACGACCCGGGTCGGGGCATGCAACGGGCCGGGCCGCCCGACGGCAACCCGGCCCGCGACTTCGGCAACGAGGTGACCGGTTAGTCCTTCGTGGCGGCGGAGACGCTCTCACTCTCTTCGATCGCACCCACCGTCGTCCCCGCGGGCAGCACGGTGCCGGCCAGCTGCAAGCGAATGCGCTCGTTGATCTCGATCATCAGCTCGGGCGTCTCCACCAGGAACTGCTTGGCGTTCTCGCGCCCCTGGCCGAGTTGCTCACCCTCGTAGGTGAACCACGCGCCGGACTTCTTGATGAGGCCGAGCTCCACACCCACGTCGAGGAGCGAGCCCTCCCGGCTGATGCCCCGGCCGTACATGATGTCGAACTCGGCCTGCTTGAAGGGGGAGCTGACCTTGTTCTTGACGACCTTCACCCGGGTGCGACTGCCGACGACCTCCGCACCGTCCTTGATCTGTTCGATCCGGCGGATGTCGAGGCGCACCGAGGAATAGAACTTCAGGGCCCGACCGCCCGAGGTGACCTCGGGCGATCCGTACATCACGCCGATCTTCTCGCGAAGTTGGTTGATGAAGACGGCGATGGTGTTGGACTTCGACAGCGTGCCGGTGATCTTGCGCAGCGCCTGGGACATGAGCCGGGCCTGCAGCCCGGGGTGACTGTCACCCATCTCCCCCTCGATCTCGGCGCGCGGCGTGAGGGCCGCCACCGAGTCGATCACGAGGACGTCGAGCGCACCCGAGCGGATGAGCATGTCGGCGATCTCGAGGGCCTGCTCCCCGGTGTCGGGTTGGGAGATGAGCAGGTCGTCGACATTCACGCCGATGGCTCCGGCGTACACCGGGTCCATGGCGTGCTCGGCGTCGATGTAAGCGCAGATCCCGCCGTTGCGCTGCGCCTCGGCCACCACGTGCATGGCGAGGGTCGACTTGCCCGACGACTCGGGGCCGTAGATCTCGACGATGCGTCCCCGGGGGAGGCCGCCGATTCCGAGCGCCAGGTCGAGCGCCAATGCCCCGGTGGAGATCGTCTCGATCTCCAAGTTGAGGTTCTCCCCCATCCGCATGACCGAGCCCTTGCCGAATTGCTTTTCGATCTGGCCCAGTGCCATGTCGAGCGCCTTGTCACGTTCCATTTGTCCGATGCCTCTCTTCGCTTGATTGAACCGGCTACGTCGCTCCGACCCGACCGACTGACCCGACCGACCCTACGAACGGGGTGTGACATCCCTCGGCTGTCCACCGAATGTCAGCAGTGTAGTTACGAACACCTGTTCGGTGGGGGATTTTTCGGGCGACCCCGCCCCCGGGCCCGACGCACCCGGACTGACCTGCGGTCATGCCGCGGGTCGACGCCGACGCGACGAGGCCGGAAGGTCCTTGCCGCCAGCCCGGTTGGTACCGTCACGAGGTGCGCGCCGTCGTCGACAGCGTGGTGGAACGCCTGTGGCCGGGGCGATCGGCCCGGGTCGAGCCCCTCCCCGGTGGCATCACCAACGCCAACTTCCTCGTGGACCTCGGGGACGACAAGGTCGTGGTGCGCGTCCCGGGCCGCGGCCGCGACCTGCTCGGCATCGACCCCGTCGCCGAGCTCGCCGCGTCGACCATCGCTGCCACCATCGGCGTGGCGCCCGAGGTCGTCGCCTACGACCAGGAGTCGGGATGCCTCGTGTCGCGCTTCGTCGAGGCGCGACCGATCACGCTCGACGAGATGGCCCGCCCTCCCATGCTGGCGTTGGTCGTCGACGCGGTACGGCGCGTCCACGCCGCCGGTGTCCTCGACACCACCTTCGACTATTTCGCGGTGATCGACCGGTACCACGACCATGCGGCCGAGCGCGGGGTACGAGAGCCGTTCGACTTCGACTCGGCGTGCGCCGTCATGCGCCGCATCGCCGGGGCTCGGCCCTTTCGGCCCACGGTGCTGGGTCACAACGACCTTCTCAACGCCAACTTCCTCTTCGACGGATCGGTTCGCATCCTCGACTGGGAGTACGCGGGGATGACGGACCCGTTCTTCGACCTCGCCAACCTGTCGGCCAATCACCGGTTCGACGACGACGCCGACGCCGCGCTGCTGCAGTACTACTTCGGCGTGTGTGACGACGGCCTCGTCGCCACCCTGGCATTGTTCAAGTTGGTGTCGGAGCTGCGCGAAGCCATGTGGGGGGTCCTGCAACTGGCGGTGTCGGACCTCGACGTGGACTTCGCCGCCTATGCGACCGAGCGCGGGGAGCGATTCGCACACCTGCTCGCACCCATGGACCTTCCCGCGCTGCTGAAGCTCGCCGCCGGCGCCGGCGACAGACCATAAGGGTCGTTCAGGCGCGCACGCGGGAGTTGGTGGGGTCGAACAGCGGTTCGGCGACCACCTCGGCGCCGACGAAGCGACCGAAGATCCCCACCTCCACAGCCTGGCCCACGACCGCCATCGGGGACGGGAGGTACGCGTACGCGATCGAGCAACCCACGCTGTAGCCGTAGCCCCCGCTCGTGACGCGGCCCACCGGTCGGCCGTCGACCCGGACCGGCTCTGAGCCGAGCACCACGGCCCGGGGTTCCTCGAGCACGAGACAGACGAGCCGGCGTTGCGGTTCGCCCGCCTCGACGAGCGCCTGGCGGCCGAGAAAGTCTCCTTTGTCCATGCGCAGCGCGAACCCGAGCCCGGCTTCGAGCGGGGAGTCGGTGCTCGTGACATCGGTTCCCCACACGCGATAGCCCTTCTCCAGGCGCAGGGACTCGATGGCCCGGTACCCGCCGGGCAGCAGTCCGTGGGGGCGGCCCGCCTCGAGGAGCTCGTCCCACAGGCGCAGTGCGAATTCCATGGGGCAGTACAGCTCGAAGCCGAGCTCTCCCACGAACGTGACGCGCAGGGCCAGACACGGCACCGCCCCCACGTTGAGGTCGCGGGCGCGCAGGTAACCCAGGGCCTCGGCCGAGATGTCGGTCTCGGTCAGCGGCTGGAGGATGTCGCGTGCCCGGGGCCCCCACAGTGCGAAGCACGCGTCGCGCGACGTGACGTCCTCGACGTGCACGTCGGCCCCGTCGGGGATGTGCGAGCGGATCCACGCCTGGTCGTGACGGCCGAAGGCGGTGCCGGTCACGATCCGGAACCGCTCCTCGTCGAGGCGCGTGACGGTGAGGTCACATTCCACCCCACCGCGGGCGTTCAGCAGCTGTGTGTAGGTCACCGTGCCCGGGGCACGTGCCACCCGGTTGGCGCACAGCCACTCGAGGTATTGCGCCGCGCCGGTCCCGGTCACCTCGAACTTCGCGAACGAGGTCTCGTCGAACAGCGCGGCGTGCTCTCGACAGGCGCGGTGCTCGGCGCCGATGGCAGGAGACCACAACTGTCCGGCCCACCCGTCGGGGCGCAACGACTCGTCACCGCCGAGGGAGTTGGACCCGAACCAGTTGACGCGCTCCCATCCCCCTTTCTCGCCGAAGGCCGCCCCCCGCGCCTCGAGACGGGCGTACACCGGCGAGACGCGCAGAGGGCGCCCCGCTTGGCGCTCGTGGCCGGGGTACTTCACGTCGTAGTACGTGGCGTACACCTCGGTCGTCCGGGCCAAGGTGTAGCCCCGGCTCCGGTACTGGGGGCCGAAGCGTCGCGAGTCCATCGCCCAGGCGTCGAGACCCGGCTGGCCCTCGACGATCCACTGCGCCACGAGCTGCCCCATCCCCCCGGCGCCGGCGATGCCGTGCGCGCAGAACCCGGCCGCCACCCAGAACCCCGCCACGTCGGACTCTCCCAGGATGAACTCGCCGTCGGGGGTGAAGGCCTCGGGCCCGTTGATGAGCGTGACGATCTCGGCGTCGGCCAGCTCGGGCACACGCGTCGTGGCCGCTTCGAACAACGGCGCGAAGCGATCCCAGTCCGGCTCGAGCAGCTTGTGGTTGAAGTCGGCCGGGATGCCCCCGATCCCCCACGGGGCCGGGTTCCGCTCGTAGCCACCCACCACCAACCCGCCGCCGGCGGGGCGGAAATAGACGAGGCGCGCCGGGTCGCGCAGCGTCGGCATGTCGCGCGCCATCCCCGACGGCTTGGTGATGGCGTACTGGTGCGCCATGGGCACGAGCGGCACGTGCACACCGGCCATGGCGCCGATCTCGTGCGCGTAGATCCCACCGGCGTTCACCACCACCTCGCACTCGATGGTGCCGGCGTCGGTCTCGACGGCTCGCACCCGTCCGTCATGCACATCGATGCCGAGCACGCGCCGGTCGGTGACGATGGTGGCGCCGTGCTGGCGCGCTCCTTTGGCCAGGGCCAAGGTGAGCTGGCTGGGATCGAGGTATCCGTCGGTGGGCAACAGGGCCGCCCCGAGCACGCCGTCGGTCGTCATGGGGGGGAACAGGTCCCCGGCCTCCGGCGCCGACAGGAGTTGCAGGGGCAGTCCGAAGGTCTCGGCCCACGCCGCCTGGCGTTGGAGCTCCTCGAAATGCGGACGGGACGAGGCGAGGCGCAGCGATCCCACCTCGCGCCACCCCGTGTCGAGGTCGACCTCGGCGCCCAGTGCCCGGTAGAGCTCGACCGAGTTCATCATCATGCGCGTCAGGCTGAGTGAGCCTCGCAATTGCCCGACGAGGCCGGCCGAGTGGAACGTGGACCCGCTCGTGAGCTCGGCGCGCTCCACGAGCATGCAGTCGCTCCAACCCAGACGCGCCAGCCAGTACGCGATGGAGCATCCCCCCACCCCACCGCCGATCACCACGACCCGGGCGCGTTCGCTCATGACGAGCCTCCGGACCCGGGCCGCGACGGGGCGAGCCGCGGGGCAAACCAGGGGGCCAGCTGCGGGGCGAGCGCGCCGGGGCGGAGCGGTACGATCGCTTGAGTTGGAGGAAGGGGGGCTCGGTGTCGGCTGTCCGGGTGAGCGAGAAGCCCGCTCCCGCGTGGGCGGCGGTGACCACCACGGCGGGGAGGCCCCTGCACGCCCAGATCGCCAGCGCCATCGAGGGAGCGGTGTCGAACGGCGACCTCGGCGGCGGCGACCGGCTTCCTCCCGAGCGCGAGCTCGCCGGCTGGTTCGGCGTGAACCGGTTGACCCTGCGCCAGGCCCTCGCCGATCTGCAGCGACGCGGCCTCATCCGGCGGGTGGCGGGGCGCAAGGGCGGCACCTTCGTGGCCGAGCCCACCGTCGAACGTGATCTCAGCGACTTTGCCGGGTTCTCCGACCAGGCCCGGCGCAACGGGCTGGTGGCGAGCGCGGTGCTCCTGCACGCCGAGGAGAAAGAGGCCGCACCTGACGTCGCCTCCGCCCTCGAGCTCCAACCGGGCGCGCCGGTCTTCGAGGTGGCCCGCCTCCGCCTCGCCAACGGCCGACCTTTCGTCCTGGAGGAGTCGAGCTTCCCCGGGGCGCGCTTCACCGGCCTTCTCGACGCGCCGCTCGACGGGTCGCTCTACGAGCTCCTCGCCACGCGCTTCGCGGCGCGGCCCTGCCGGGCGGTCGAGAGCTTGCAGCCGGTACGCGCCGACCGGCGCGCCGCGCAGCACCTCGACGTGGCCCGGGGAGCGCCCCTGCTGCTCGTCGAGCGCGTCGCCTTCGACGCCGGCGGTGCCCCCGTGGAGTTCGCGCGCGACCTGTTTCGCGGTGACCGTACCCACATGGTGGTCTGGAGCTTCGACGTCGCGCCACACTGAGCCCCCCCGACCAACCACCCCGCGGGCGCGCGTCAGACGGGGACGACTTCGTCGGGTGGCAGTGACTCCGGCGGGATCACGAATTCACCCGACTCCGCGGGCGGATGCACCGGCAACGGCTTTCGGATCTCGACCAGGAAGTAATAGAGCAGCCCGATGATGAGAATGAAGCCGAGCACGCTGTAGAGGATCGGGATCCTGTTGAGCCAGTGCAGACCCAAGCTGAGCGTGCCTTTCGGCTCCTGGACCGGCTCGGGGTTGCTTCCGACGCGGTTGGCTCCGTACCACCCGAAGTTCACGAGCATCGCAGCCCCGTACACGAGGGCGAGCACGTTCACCGTCATCCCCCACCGGCCCAGCTTGAACGGCGCGGCCACCTTGGGCCAGCCGTTCTTGACACGGGCCCACAAGATGGCCACGTTGCCGAGGAAATACGACAGGTAGATGAGCGCGGTCGCCGCGATGGCCACGACGCCCGCCCCCGCGTACTTGAACATGGGGATGGCCGCGATGACCGCCACCACGAGACACGACGCGATGGGGGTGTGCAGCCGGGGATGCACCTTGGCCAGCGTGCGCGAGGCGGGGAGGCGGTTGTCGCGGGCCATGCCGAAGCACAGGCGGATGGTGGCCGCCATGATGCACAGGCAGCACACCAAGATGGCCGCCGACACCACCAGCAGGTACACGATGGCCCACGGCTTGGAGAAGTTGGCCTCGATGATCTGGGCTGGCCCGAAGCTCCCTTTGATGGCGGCGCGCAGGTTGGGGATGGCCATCAACGTGGCCAGCAGGAAGATGCCCCCGATCACGAAGGCGCCCGCCACCGACGCCAGCACGGCCTTGGGGGCGTTGCGGCGCGGGTCGTTGGTCTCCTCGGCCAGGGTCGAGGCGGTATCGAAGCCGTAGATGACGAACAGGCTCATGAACATGGCCAGGAAGAAGGCGCCGAAGGTGACGTGGATGCCGCCGCTGTTGGTCACCACCGAGATGGGCTGGTGGCGGTGCACGATCAGCATGATCACGGCGAACACGACCATGCCGACGATCTCGAAGAACACCCCGGTGTTGGTGATGAGCGAGACCAGCTTGACGCTGTAGATGTTGAGGACCGTGATCACCACCAGCGTGATCGCGGCCATCCAGATCTGGTCGTGGAGGGCCGCCGCGTCGAGGTGCCAGCCCATGAGTTGGAACGCGGGCAGCAGTGTCAGCGGCAGGGTCACGACCACGGCGGTCACCGTGAGGATCCCGGCGAAGATGTAGATCCACCCCGTGAACCAGGCGTACTGGCGGCCGGCCAGGTACTTGGTCCACTGGAACACCGAGCCCGCCACCGGGTAGTGGCTCGAGACCTCGGCGAAGTTGAGTGCCACCAGGAACTGGCCGATGGCCACGATGGGCCAGCTCCAGATGAAGACGCCGCCCACGGTGATGAGGCCCAACGAGAAGAGGGTGAAGATCCCGGTCGACGGCGAGATGTAGCTGAAGGCGGCGGCGAAGGAGCTGAAGAGCCCGAGGCTGCGGCGCAGCTCCTGGCGGTACCCGAACCGCTGCAGGTCGTGGCTGTCCGCATTGTCCTGCGACAGGGCCCCGACGTCGACGGCCTGTGTCATTCCCAGTCCCCCTTGCTCGTGGCGAGGCGGCCAGACGGATCACGAGCCGGGGTCGGATCGACAGGGGTCGGATCGACAGGGACAGAGGGGCACGCGGTGCGCACACCACGAGCACTCGCCGCCGTCCCGGCATGGCGTCGTGCTGGTCGTCGCGCTCTTCCAGGCGCTACCCCCTGCGACCGCCCGTTGCACCAGCGACAGTCGCTCTACCGGTGAACGTACACCGGCACCTCGATATTGTCTAGACCGAAACGGTCCCGGCGAGGTGGATGCGATCGACGCGTCCGCCGAGGTCAGGCGTGGTCATGATCGAGGTCACGGCGCCGGCGGGGTCACTTCGTCGAGGGCGACGGTGGCGAGCGTCTCGTAGCGCGATCCGCCCTGGCCGAGGACCGACGACACCAATTCGAAGGCCCGCACGCGCCACGTCGCCGCGAGCGACGCTCCCGCCAGGCTGGCGGGGCCCGGCGCCCGCCCGCGCGCCCGCGCCAGGGTGAGATGCCCGGAGAAGCGGCGGTCGTCGGCCGGATCCCCCCACGGAGCGGTGACCGCCGCCACCTCCCCGGCCAGCGCGTCGAGGCCGGCCACCGGGACCTGGAGCACCTGGCGTCCGGGGAACCACGCCGTGGTGGGCCCGAGGGCGGCCCGGACCTCGGCCCCGCCGAGGGCGCGCAGGCGCTCGGGAACGGCGCGCAGCGCATCTGCCACCGGGTCGGGCTCTTCGACGTCGCCCAGGAAGCGCACGGTCACGTGCCACTGCGGCTCCGACGTCCACCGCAGCCCCCTGACGTCGGGGCGGTCGATGCCGAGCACGAGCTCGATGACACTCTCGGGGGGCCACACCGCCACGAACAGGCGCACACCGTCCAGTGTGCCCGCGTCCCGCGTGCCAGGATCGCGGTCATGGCCGTCCCCCGCATCGAGGCGGTGCACGGTGACATCACCGCGCAGGACGCCGACGCCGTCGTGAACGCGGCCAACCGACGGCTCGCCGGGGGTGGCGGCGTCGACGGCGCCATCCACCGTGCCGCCGGGTCGGGCGAGCTGCACGCGGCGTGTGCCGTCCTCGGAGGGTGCGAGCCCGGCGACGCCAAGGCGACGGCCGGGTTCGGGTTGGCGGCCCGCTGGATCATCCACACCGTCGGCCCGGTGTGGGGCGGCGGCACGCGCCGCGAGGCCGAGGTCCTCGCCTCGTGCTACCGGCGGTCGCTCGAGGTCGCCGACGGTCTCGGGGCCCGGTCCGTGGCGTTTCCCGCCATCTCCACCGGTGTGTACGGGTACCCGCCCGATCAGGCCGCCCGGGTCGCGGTCGACACCGTCACCGCCTGCGACACGGACGTGGAGCTCGTGAGGCTGGTGGCCTTCGACCGCCCCACCTTCGACCTCTACGTGTCGTTACTACTTGCATGAATCGCCGCTGACCAGGAAGTTTCCGCCATGTATACAGAAAACTAACCCTTTATAGGCGGAGCCCTATAAATCCAGGGATTTATAGCGAAATGCATAGAAGTGGCTATAAACTCCTATACTTACCCCGTGGACCAGGTCCTGAATCCGTACAATCCCGGTGCGGGAACCCGGCCTCCGGCGCTCGTGGGCCGAGACGCCGAAATCGACGCAATGGACGTCACACTCCAGCGGCTCCTCCAGGGCAGCAACGGGAGGAGCCAACTCCTCACCGGGCTGCGCGGAGTGGGCAAGACCGTGTTGCTCAATGAGTTCGAGGATCTGGCCGAAGCCCGCGGCTACTTCCACGAACACATCGAAATCTCGGAGGACGGCAGCCTGGCTCCCGCCCTCGCCTCCGCATTGCGCCGTGTACTGCTGGCGATGGATGCCAAGCGCCGCATAGGCGAAATGGCACGCCGGGCACTGGGGGTCTTGAAGGCCTTCTCCCTTCGGATTCCTGACGGACCTGAGCTAAGTATTGATGTCGACCCCGTCTTCGGTCCGGCTGACTCGGGCGATCTGGCCACCGACCTAGCCGGTCTCTTCGTCGAGGTCGGCGAGGTGGCGCAAGCCCATCAAACGGGCATCATGCTGACGATCGATGAACTCCACTACGTGGATCTCCCGACGTTTACAGCATTGATTGTCGGCCTGCACCGCGCAGCCCAGCGTCGTCTCCCCGTGACGATTGCGGGAGGAGGATTGCCCTCATTGGCGACGCTCACAGGCGAGGCGAAGACATATGCCGAACGCATGTTCACATTGCCCCAGATCGGCTCGCTCACCGAAGAACAGGCGTTCGAGGCTCTCCAGGCGCCTGCCAACGACGCAGGTGTGCGATGGACGGAGGAAGCCCTCGCACAAGTGCTTGGCATAACCGAGTGCTTTCCCTATTTTCTGCAGGAGTTCGGTAAGCGGGCGTGGGACGTTGCGGATGGTGACACGGAGATCACGTTCGATGATGTGGAGCGAAGCATCCCATTGGCGGTGGCGGAACTCGACGACGGCTTCTTTCGAGTGCGCACCGGTAAGACAACCGATTCAGAACGCGCCTATATGCGAGCTATGGCAGAAATCGGTAGCGGCCCCGTCAGGTCATCTGAAGTGGCGAGGGTGCTCGACAAGAGCATCGGCTCGCTGGGTCCGGTGCGTGACGGGCTGATCAAGAGAGCAATCTGCTACTCGCCAAGGTGGGGGGAGATCGCGTTCACGGTCCCACTATTCGACCGATTCATGAAGCGTTGGATTCCCGAGCTGCCGCGATAGCGGTACAGATCAATTCGCCCGAACCGATACGCAGTCGGAGGCGTCGCCCGTTCTCGCTTCGCTTGGTACTAACGACTCGCCGATGTCGATTCCCCGAGAACCTCGGCCAGGAGGCGACGGCGCAACAGGTCGAGGGCGGAGATCGCCGCGTACTGACGAACCCGCTCACGATCCCCCGGCAGATGGAACACGAGAGACTCGGGTTCGGCTTCACCCAATGCCAGTCCCACGATGACGGTGCCCGGCGCCACGCCCTCGGTCTCGTCGGGACCCGCCACGCCGGTGAGTGCCAGGCCGACGTCGGCGCCGAGGACGCCCCGGGCCCCCGATGCCATGGCGCGCGCCGCGGCTTCGGTCACGACGGGCCCAGGTGGCACACCGAGCACGGAGTACTTGACCTCCGACGCGTAGCTCACGACCGATCCCCGGAACCAGTCACTGGCACCGGACACCCCCACGAGGCGCGACGCCACGAGACCACCGGTGAGTGATTCCGCCAGCCCCAGCGTGAGGGCGCGCGCCACGAGCAGCTCGGCCACCGCCGCCTCCATGGTGGTGTCGTCGACGCCGAACACGACCTCGCCCACCAGGGCGCGCACTTCGGCCTCCTCGTGGTCGAGAAGCGTGACGGCCGAGGCCGCGTCGGGCGCCTTGGCGGTGATGCGCACCTTGATCCCCTCGATCCCGCTCGCCAGGAAGGCGATGGTGGGGCTGCCCGGCGACGCGTCGGAAGCCTCGATGCGCGGCGCCAGCCGCTCGGCGAGACCGGATTCGCTCATCCCCCAGGTCCGCACGACCCGGCTCATGATCACCGCCGCCTCGCCCGCCAGGTCGGCGCGGCCCCGCAGGTCGGGGAGCACGGCCCGGGTGAACATCTCGACGAGCTCGTACGGCACGCCGGGAAGGGCGTAGATCACCTTGTGGCCGACCGGGCAGATGAGCCCGGGGGCGGTGCCGAGGTGCTGGGGGATCGGGGTCGCACCCACGGGCACGTCGGCCTGGCGACCGTTGCTCTCGGGCATGTCGCGCCCGCGCGAGCTGAACATCTCGACGATGCGCTTCACGATCTCGTCGTCGCGCACGAGGGGCACGACCATCACCTCGGCGATGGCGTCGCGGGTGATGTCGTCGTGGGTGGGCCCCAGTCCTCCGCACACGACCACGCCGTCGCTGCGCGCCAGGGCCGTGCGCAGCGCGAGCACGATGCGGGCCTGGTTGTCCCCCACCACTTGGTGGAAGTGCGAGTCGATGCCCGCCAGCGCCAGCTGCTCTCCCAGCCAGGCCGAGTTGGTGTCGACGATCTGGCCCAGGAGCAATTCGGTGCCGACGGCGAGGACCTCGACCCTCACCGGTGCAGCTCCTGGGCGGCGCGCCGGCCGTCGAGGAGATATTGCGCGCCCGTCACCACCGTGAAGGCGACCGCCACCCACACCGCCACGTCGAGGACGCGGTGATGGGGGGCGACCGACGGCGCCAGGCACAGCAGGATGGCGATGCCCTGGACCAGGGTCTTGAGCTTGGCGCTCGAGCGGGCCGGGATCGAGACGCCGTGACGGCCCACGGCGATGCGGTACAGGCTCATCCACACTTCGCGCGCCGCGATGATGGCCACGGGGAGCCACGACAGCTCTCCCTTGACCGCCAGCGCGCACAGGGCGCCCACCACGGCGGCTTTGTCCGCCAACGGGTCGAGGAACGCACCCGAGCGCGTCGTGCCCTGGCGACGCGCCAACCATCCGTCGACGCCGTCGGTGAGCCCGATGGCGAGCGCCACACCGAAGGGCGCCCATCCCGCCCCGTGCACGACGATCATCCCCACCAGCACCGGGGTGGCGAGCAGTCGGGCCACGGTGATGGCGTTGGCGGGCGTGTTGAGCGCCGAGGGCCCGAAGCTGTACACGCGCATGCGCTCGCGCAGCGGCTCGCTCACGTCTCGGCCCACAGGTCCGGCCCGGCCGCGCCGGTCACCAGCACCTTGTGGAATTCCCCCGGCGCCAGCGCCTGATCGACGTGCACGACGCCGTCGATGTCGGGCGCCTCACGATGTGAGCGGGCCACGCCGGGCTCGTCGACGAGGACCTCGAGACGCTCACCCACCAGTGCGGCGCGGCGCTCGGCCGTGACGGCGTCTTGGAGCTCCGAGCACTCGCGCAGCCGCTCCAGGGCGAGCTCGGCCGGCACGGCGCCGTCGAGGCCCTCGGCGAAGGTGCCGGGCTCCTCGGAGAAGGTGAAGAAGCCCGCCCAGTCGAGGCGCGCCTCGGCCAGGAACGACAGCAGGAGGTCGTGGTCGTCCTCGGTCTCGCCCGGGTACCCGAGGATGAACGACGACCGCAGGGCGGCGTCGGGGGCGGCGGCACGGATCTTGTCGATGCGCTCCAGGAATTTCTCCGCATCACCCCACCGCCGCATGCGCTGGACCAGGGGGCGCGACACGTGCTGCAGCGACAGGTCGAAATAGGGCACGCCCGTGGACACGACGGCATCGATCAGCGAGTCGTCGAGGGCCGAGGGGTAGAGATAAAGCAGCCGGACGCGCTCGACGCGCTGCGACAGGCGGTGGACGAGGCCCACGATGGGGCGCGGCGTCCCCGCCGGACGCGCCACGCGCTGCGGCGCACTGCGATCGAGCCCCCACGACGCCAGGTCCTGGGCCACGAGGACCACCTCGTGGACGCCGTCACCGAGCTCGTCCACCTCGGCCAGCACCACCGCTTCGGGGCGCGACCGCTGCAGGCCCCGGAACGACGGGATCGCACAGAACCCGCAGCGCCGGTCGCACCCCTCGGCCACCTTCACATACGCCCACGGCGCGTGGGCCGCGGGACGGGGCAGGTTCAAGAGGTCGAACGACGGGGGGTCCTCGTCGGTCGGCCGCACGTCGGTGATGGTGCCTGCGCCGCGCCGGCCGAGGGTGACCGGAACCCCGAAGCCGACCACCAGGTCGACCTCGGGTAGCGCCGCGCTGAGCTGGTCGCCGTGGCGCTCGGCCAGACATCCCGTGACCACCAGGCGCGCGCCGTCGTGGCGTGCGGCGGACAGCTCGAGAATGGTGTCGATCGATTCCTGGCGCGCCGCCTCGATGAAGGCGCACGTGTTGACCACGACCAGGTCGGCGTCGTCGGGCGATGCGGCCGGCTCGTAGCCGTCGCGCCGCAGTGTGCCGACGAGCTTGTCGGAGTCCACCTGGTTCTTCGGACAGCCCAGGGTCTCCAACCAGTATCGCTCGGCCACCAGGACAATCTACCGGCGAAGCAGTGTGCCACCCGGCGCAGCCCACCATCGCAGGCGCGCCTCCGAACCGGGAGCGGAGAGGGAGGGATTTGAACCCTCGGACCCAGTTTCCCAGGTCAACTCATTAGCAGTGAGTCCGATTCGGCCGCTCTCGCACCTCTCCCGAAGGACGTCATCGAAGCTAGCAGTCAGAACGACGCCACCCCCCGCCTTAGAAGGAGAGGCCTCATGGAAGTGCTCGTCGTGGTCGGCGGTGAACCGGCCCTCCACCCGACTCGAGGACAGCGTCGGTAGATCGCCAGACCCGTCACCAACCCATGATCGGGCACGGGAAACCTGTCGCCCTCCGAATCAACTGGAACTGGCCAGGTCGTGGCGTCCGGGGTCGGGCGCGAAGAGAGGGGGCCGAAGCCCCCTCTCTTCATTCAGTATGTGGATCAGACGTTGAACGTCTTCGAGCTCAGCTGATCTTCAACGCCTTCGGTGCGCTGAAGTTCCCTGCCGAGCTTACGCACACCTCGCCTGAGTACTTGCCGGGAACCTTGAGCCCAGCGTTGTCGGAGGTCACCGCGCCTTTGAACTTGTCGAGCGACGGCTCGGGCCCGCTGTAGGGAGCCTTCTTGGTCGACTTCACGTATCCCGGGCAATGCGTGGCTTTCGCCGTCCCCAGTGACGGTTTTGCGAAGGTTGTGACCGCGCCGCTGTCCCAGTTTACGGGCCCACCGTTTGCCAAGATCAGGATCGAGAGCGCATGCGAGCTCCCACCGGTGCCGGGCACGGCGGTGCCGGAGCACCCGCTGATGGTGATCATTTCGCTGCTGAGCGATCCGCTCATCGAGGTACAGGTGACCTTTCCATGCGGGCCACTGCTTGCCGACGCCGGCATCGCGAAGAGCACCGCGATCCCCGTGGAGGCAAGCGCGACGGCAGCAACGGACATTCCAGCTTTACGGAACCGATGCATATGTTTCCCCCTTTTCCGCTCCCCGGTGTGCCCGGCGCAGCGAGACTGACGTGATTGTCAGAGAATAGCTTGACGACGGGCCAGATGAAAGGGATCGGATTCCCTCCTCAATCTGTCCTTCAATCGAGGGCCATGTGGGGCCATTGAGGCTGCACCAGCACCAGGTCTGTTGCCAGGCACAACGTGCCTGCATCAACTCATGAGCAGTGAGTCCGATTGGCCGCTCTCGCACCCTCTCCCAACAGGGCGAGGTCGAAGCTACCAGTCAGTAACGACGCTCTCAGCCCCCTTGGAGTAAAAGAGGTCATATGGACGTGCTCGTCGTCGTCGGCAGTGAACAGGCGCCAGCCCGACTCACCGATAGAGCGCTCCACGTTCACCGTTTCGAGGGCGACGAACCATTGGCCACCCTCGTCGGAGCGCTACGGGCCCGCATCCCCCGCCGGGTCGGCGTGTGGGGGCCGGTCGCCGAGGCGGCGGCGGTGGCGGTCGGATTGCGTCGGGCTGGTCTTCCCACGGAGTTGTTCACCGATGACGCCATCATCGGCGACAGTGCCGAAGCGCTGACCGGCGTCGAGATACGGCGCATAACGGACCCGGGCCCGCCCATGGACGTGGCGGAGTCACTCGTCGAGCTGATCGGCAACACGCCCATGGTCCGGCTGGACCGCACCGCCCGGGACCTCGAATGCACGCTCGTCGCCAAGCTCGAGCTCTTCAACCCGGGAGGATCGTCGAAGGACCGCATCGCCCTGGCCATGATCCTGGCCGCCGAGCGAGACGGCCAGCTGCAGCCGGGCGGCACCATCGTGGAGCCGACGAGCGGGAACACCGGCGTGGGCCTCGCCATCGTGGCGGCGCGTCGTGGCTACAACTGCATCTTCGTGTGCCCCGACAAGGTTGGCCCCGAGAAGATCGCCCTCCTGCGCGCCTACGGGGCCGAGGTCGTCGTATGCCCCACATCGGTCGCGCCCGAGCACCCCGAGTCGTACTACTCGGTCTCGGACCGACTGGCGCGCGAGGTTCCGCACGCCTGGAAGCCGGACCAGTACCACAATCCCAACAATCCCCAGGCGCAGTACGACACCACCGGCGCAGAGATCTGGGAGCAGACCCGTGGGCGCGTCACACACTTCGTGGCCGGCATCGGCACGGGCGGCACCGTCACCGGAATCGGCCGGTACCTCAAAGAGCGCAGTCCCGGGGTCGTGATCGTCGGGGCCGACCCCGACGGCTCGGTGTACTCCGGGGGATCGGGACGCCCGTACCTGGTGGAGGGAATCGGTGAGGATTTCTGGCCCTCGACCTACGACCCGTCCGTGGTGGACCGGGTGCTGTCCATCTCCGACGCGCAGAGCTTCGCCACGGCCCGGCGGGTGACGCGCGAAGAGGGGCTGCTCCTCGGTGGGTCGGGAGGCACCGCCATCGCGGCGGCACTGGTGGTCGGGCACGACCTCCCGCCCGACGCCGTCATCGTGGTGCACATCCCCGACTCCGGGCGCGGCTATCTCTCGAAGATCTACAACGACGCGTGGATGGCCGACTACGGCTTCCTCCAAGCGGCGGGGACGACGGTGGGCGACCTCCTCGCGGCGCGTGACCAGGCGCTGCCGTCGCTCGTGCACACCCACCCCGACGAGACGGTGCGCCAGGCGATCGCCATCCTGCGCGAGTACGGCGTGAGCCAGATGCCGGTGGTCAAGCACGAGCCGCCGGTCGTGCTGGCCGAAGTCGTGGGCGGGGTCAGCGAACGCGACCTCATGGACAGCGTCTTCACCGACGCCACCATGCTGGAGCGTCCCGTGAGCGATGTCATGGGCGACCCGATTCCGACCATCGGCGCGGGCGAGCAGGTCCATGTCGCGGTCAGGCGCCTCGAGAGCGTGCCCGCATTGGTCGTCCTCGACCGGGGCCATCCCGTCGGTGTCATCACCCGCTCCGACGTGTTGGCCACCTTGGCGGCCGGGCCCCGCTGAGACGATGCGCGACCGAAAGGACCTGACCGGGACCGGGTTCGAGACGCGCGCCGTGCACGGGGGAGGCGGGCCGGACCCGACGACCGGAGCCGTGAACACCCCCGTCTACCTTTCGTCGACCTTCGAACAGGACGCCGTGGGCGTGGGCCGCGGCTACGAGTACGCGCGGTCGGGCAACCCGAGCCGGGCCAGCCTCGAGGCCCATCTGGCGCTGCTCGAGGAGGCCGAGTTCGGGTTCGCCTTCGCCAGCGGGATGGCCGCCGAGGACGCCATCTTGCGCCTGCTCGATCCCGGCGACCATCTCGTCATGCCGACCGACAGCTACGGCGGGACGTACCGGTTGGCAACCCAGGTCCACAGCCGGGCCGGCCTCGCGGTCGACACGGCCGACCTGTCCGAGCTCCACGAGGTGTTGAGGCCCGAGACGCGCATGGTCTGGGTCGAGACGCCGACGAACCCACTCCTCGACATCATCGACATCGCCGCCGTCGCCGAGTTGGCGCACAGCCGGGGCGCGATCGTCGTCGTCGACAACACCTTCGCCACCCCGTGGATCCAGCTCCCTCTCAGCCTCGGCGCCGACATCGTGGTGCACTCGACGACCAAGTACCTCGGTGGGCATTCCGATGTCATCGGCGGATTCGCGGCGACCAACGATCCGGAACGCGCCCAACGGCTGGCCTTCCTTCAGAACGCGGCGGGGGCGGTCCCGGGCCCGTTGGACTGCTTCTTGGTCCAGCGGGGCGTCATGACCCTGCCGATCCGGATGGAACGCCACTGCGCCAATGCACTCGGGGTCGTCGAGCTGTTGTGCCGTCACGACGCCGTGAAGAACGTCCTGCATCCCTCGCTGGCCGGCCATCCCCGTCACGACATCGCGCGCCGGCAGATGCGGGCCTTTGGAGGCATGGTCAGCTTCACCCTGCGCGGAGGCGAGCAGGCCGCCCTCGACGTGTGCACCCGGACCCGCATCTTCACGCTGGCCGAGAGCCTCGGTGGGGTGGAGAGCCTGATCGAGCATCCCGGCCGCATGACCCACGCCAGCGCGGCCGGTTCGAGCAACGAGGTCCCCGGCGACCTGGTGCGTCTGAGCATCGGGCTCGAGGCGATCGAGGACCTCGTCGACGACCTGGACCGCGCCCTCAACACCCTGCTCTGAGAAGCCAGAACACCCTGCTCCGAGCGGCCGGGCCGGCGTCCGGACCTCGCCCGCGCCCGTCAGGCGGTGGCGGCGCGAACCTCGTCCAGGGAGAGCTCGGCGGTCGCCCGAGCACCACACTGCGTGCACTGCTCGGTGTGGCGCCACGAGCGCAGCAGCCGGGTTCCCTCGGCGTTGAGCATGACCACGAAGGACTCCGAGCGAGGGTCGACGTCGAGCCCGAAGTAGGGGCGCCAGTCCGTGACCGCAGGATGGCGACCCACGTCCACACCCTTCAGGACGCGACGGAACCGCATCCGCTCGGTGTCGAAGTGCCAGGTGCTGCTGCACGATTCGAGGACGAAAGTCTCCACGACCTCCATCGTGCCTGCTTATCCTGTCAATTGGATCAGAGCGGCGTTGCGATTCTGTGAAGAAAGTAGGGGTGGTTGATCCCATGACCGATGCGTTGCGAGCGGAGACCGTCCGGATCGCCGGACACCAAGGAGACGAGATCGAGGCCTACCTGGCCCAGCCGTTGGCCGACGGGCCGTTCGGTGCGGTGGTGGTGATCCACCACATGCCCGGCTACGACGAGGAGACCAAGGAGATCACCCGGAGGTTCGCCGACCACGGCTATCTGGCGCTATGCCCCAACCTCTACTGGCGCCAGGCCCCCGGCGCCAGCCCCGACGACGCCGCCGCGGTGGTGCGTGGCGCCGGCGGTGTGCCCGACGCGCAGTTGGTGGGTGACGTGGAGGGCGCCGCGACATACCTGAAGGCGATGGCGACCTCCAACGGCAAGGTGGCGACGATCGGCTACTGCTCGGGGGGCCGCCAGTCCTTTCTGGCGGCGTGCAGCCTGACCCTCGACGCGGCTGTCGACTGCTACGGCGCTTTCGTCGTGGTGGGCCCACCCGAGGACCTGCCCCTCAAGATGGGCCCCGTGGCGCACCTGGCCGGAAACCTGTCGTGTCCGCTGCTCGGGCTCTTCGGGGCCGAGGACACCCACCCTTCGCCCGAGGAGACCGCCGCGCTCGAGAAGATCCTCACCGAGCACCACAAGACCTTCGAGTTCCACACCTTCGAGGGCGCCGGGCACGCGTTCTTCGCCACCAACCGGCCCAACTACCGCCCCGAGGCCGCACTGGCCGGTTGGAGCAAGATCTGGGACTTCCTGGGCCGCTACCTCTCGGCCTGAGAGGGTTCAGTCGGAGAGGAGATCAGCGGCGCACGAGACGCTTCTGAATCTGACCCGTGGCGGCACTGAGCTTCGTCATGGCAGGAAGAGCCGACACCAGGGCTCTGTCAAGAGCCCCACCCGTACCGATAAAGAGCCTCGATAACCTCCGCCGCTCGGGCAACAGGCCCAAGAAGAACGCGTTGTCCTTGCTTGTCATGGAGTCGAACCATGTCGCGTCGGTCGTGTCGCGGAGAAAGGTCAACGCCGACGACAGGAGCATCGGGCCGGGGCCGTACTTCGCGAAGCCTTCGTCGAATGCGATCCTAAAGCAGAACAGACCCTCTCCGGCCCGGACGACATACGCCATGGCGATGGGGTGAGAGCCCACATTGAGAGAGAGGAGCGTCACTCGACCCTTGGCACCCAAACAACGATGCCAATCCCTGAACCATTCGGCCATATTGGGATAGCGGGCAAAGGCGTGACCTCCCTCGCGCCCCTTCCATCCAGCGATCTCCATTGCGAGGAAGTCGTCACATGCCGTGGGTTCCAGACTCCGGTCGACCATGGCCACTTCGGCCCCCGCCTCCTCGGTGAGCAACCGCTGCCTTCGACGAATCTCTCGACGCCGTTTCCCGTCGATGGGATTCGCCCACTGCCCGGCGCGACTCACAGTCCCTCGCTCCCAGGAGTCCTTGACGTAGACCGGGTAACGGCGCTCCTCACACACCTTCAGCAGGGATTCGGCCACAGGACCGTCGCTGCCGATCTCGTCGAGCAAGAGTATGCCGGGCCACCCCTCCGATTTCGCCGCGCCGCCCAGGGCCCCCATGATCGCGTCGACAGCCTGATGGGGCTCTGTCGGATCGATGAGGGGAGTGTGGAGGCCCGTTATCTGAATCGGATTGGCGCGCGTGCTCGCCACTCTTCGCGGGGGAACGCGGGGGGTATCGTCGCCGGCGATCGGGAGGACGCCCATGAACTCGGTCCCCTCTTGCGCAATGACCAGCTTGGCGTCCGCATAGCTCTCGAAATACCGCGCGCAAAGAATGAAGAAGTCGGGTTCCGCAAACGGGTTGGGTTCCAACGCCCGCTCGCCCAGACGACGCCAGGCATGCTCGTCATCCTTTGAAACGTCTTTGACCCTCACGAGCCGGGTCTTCATGGAAGCAGGAGCCCGAGGCTCGCCGTCAACCCGAGCGGGCCAGACCAATGGTGTCGAGTGCTGCCAGGAGCTCCCTGTCGCGCTCGTAGGTCATGATCTCTGCCGCTTGGTCCAGCTCTAGCCATCGAAGAGCGTCGACCTCGTCGCTTACCGCGAATTCGCCGTCAAGCACCTCCATCACCCAGTACCCGACGACCTTGGGTCGACCCCGGCGGTCTCGGTACTCGGTGAACCCGACGAAACTCACGAGCCGGCACCGGTAGCCGGTCTCCTCAAGGACCTCGCGCAGGGCGCATTCCTCGTAGGACTCGCCTGGGTCGAGTTTCCCCTTCGGAAGTGACCAGTCGGTTCTGACCGGTCGGTGGACGACGGCGACCTCGACCCGGCCCTCAGGCATCTCGCGCAGCAAGATCCCCCCCGCGCCCCGAACGACATCGTCACGCACCTTGCGATGCCACAGCACCCGCGCCGCCGTCCGACCCATGCCACCGAACTTACCCACGCCCGGAACGCTAGAGGGGGACCCGGAGCGACTTTGCATCGTCGTGATTTTGGCGTTCAGAACTGGGCTCCAACGACCTCTTGAGACGGCCCACGACCCGGGCGGCGACCTGGCGGGCGCCGAAGGGCAGCAGCTGAGCGGGTGTATGAAAGGGACGAAGGCCGCGTCGCGACAGGGTGCGGCCTTGCAGGATCACTTCGTCCTCGGTGAACCGGTACTTGTAGGCCTCGGCCCCAGGACCGAGGTCAAACACGTCCTCGTTGCGCTGCATGGCGTCCCCGATACACAGGGCCAGGTTCACGCGGTTCGGTCCCAAACTGGACCACTCCTCATCGAAGCCGCTCAGCCAGAAACTCGATTCGCCACCCCCACTGATGATCAGGTCGGTGGCGATCACCTCACCCGGCCGTTCGATGGTCGACAGGCGCACACGTCCGTTCCCGGATCTCGGGACCGCCTCCGTCACCACCTTCATGAAAACGTCGTCGAAGGCCGGGCCAGCCCCTCCCCGGCTCGCCCGGCGCTGCTCGTACAGCCTCTGCATGTCCGGCAGCCGCTCCATGATATGGGGAGTCTCGGTCCATATCTGGTGCTCGAACCCCGCCGCGACCAGCCGCCGGTGGTCATAGCGGAACGACTGACGGAACTTCTTCGAGCGCTGAGCGAGCCATGACTCGAAATCATGGCCCGCGACCATCACGCGGGGAGCCGGAAACTCATGGTGATCGACCAACACGGGCCGCGGTCTCGTCCAACCCATGCGAATCGCCCGGGGTAAGGGGGACGCTGCGGTCACCCAGTCGATCGACAAAATATCCGGAGTCGGCTCCGTGGCGACCAGCGCGCTGGCCATGGCTTCACCTACATCTTCATCGCGTCCGGGCCAGCACAGCGGCTCGACACCGTGAAGCATGGGCGCAGCCGGTGAGTAGCGGTAGAAGCCGAACCCGGTACGCGTTACGACGAAGGGCGCGGCACCGACGATGGCGTCACCGTCCCAGACAATCACGGTCCGGATCAGCGCGCCCGGACGTAAGGCGTGACGAAACCAAGCGATGGTCCACACTGGCGCGGAGCGCGGGCGGTGGCACGCGACGGCGAGCGCGTCCCAACCCGGAGCAAGCTCCTCCAACTGCGCAAGCTCGGTGACGACGTCCGCTCGTGTAGACGTAGGAACCCCTCCCGGGCAGTCCGACCCAGCACCAGATCTTTGTGTATCCGTTGATCCTTGACGACGCCCTCATCAAGCCTGTGCTCTGAGTGGGCACTGACAAGTGTGTCACGCGACTGTCACGTATCCCGACACAAGGGCCGATGCACAGAGGCTCTTTTCGCTCGTGACGCTACGTGATTTCGGGGAGAACGCGGTCCAAACGACCCCTGTGGCGCCTAAGCTGACCTTGGAAAAACCGAACCGAACAGCGACGCCTCGCCAACCGACGGGACTCCGGGACCACGACGATGACCAAGCGCGCACGGCGACCGGGGAAAGACAGCCGTCGTCGCCCCCAGGGCACTCCCACCGTGATATTCCTCGACGACTGTCGTTGGAACGCGTTTCACCAACTGGCGCCCCGGCTCCGGCGCGCCGGCGTACGAACGATCCGGGTGAGCACCGAGGGGCGCCGCAAGACACGGATAGCCTCGTGGCTCCTGTTCGACCGGTACGCAATCCTCCCTCACGGGTCCGACGTCGGTGCGCTCAGGGAGATCCTGGCCGACGAGGACGTCGTCGACATTCAGTTCGCCGAGTCCCTCGGGGACCTCGTGGGCAAGAACGCCGACCTGTTGCACCCCGACGTCGCCGAGCAGGTGAGACGCCGCATCACCGTCGTCGACAAGCTCGTGGCGGCGGGGACGTTCGCCGCGGCGGGAGTTCGCACCCCCGAAGTCGTCCGGGTGGCTGATGCCACGCCTGCCGAGATGGCGGAGCGGTTCGGGTTTCCGATCGTGGTGAAAGAGCGAGTGGGATACGGCGGAGAGCGCGTCAGCATCGCCCGGGATCTCGGGGCCCTGGCGGCGGCGACGTCAGGCTGGGGTGGTGACACCGAAGACCTCTTCTACGAGCAGTACGTCGACGGCACGAAGCTCGACTACGCGGCGGTTGTCAGCTCCACCGGCATCGAGCAGGAGCTCGCCTACAAGGTGACCCGGTGGCGCTATCCGGTGGGACGTGCCAGCGAGGTCGAGACGGTCGACGATCCCCAGCTCGTGGCTTTCGGGCGCAAGGCCCTCGATGTCGTGGGTTGCACGGGTCTCGTGAACATGGACGTGATACGGGACGAGAAGGGTGTCGACTGGCTCATCGATTTCAACGCCCGCGCCTTTGGCGGTTCGGGCAGCTTCCTGGCAGCGGGCATCGACACCAGCGAAGGGTATCTCCGGGCCATCGGGCTGCGGACCACAGCGCCGAAGCGCACCAGTCCTGTCGTCGGCGTCCGCATTCGTGTGTTCCCGACGTGCCTGGACGATGTGATCGACAGCGGGAACATCCTGCGTACCGTTGTGGCCTTCCTACGCGATTCATCTCCCTATGTCCGGTGGCTGGGCCTGCGCTACTGGCTCTCCGAAGCCTTCTTGACCGCCGACTCGCTGCGTCTCTCTCGAAAGCAGTCCCGGGCTTCTGCGGCTCGAAGGAATTTGGAACCGAGCCCGAAGGCGGAAACCATGTCGAGTACGCCGGCTCACTAGCTACCATGGATCGGTGCGAGTCGCGTACCTGATCACCTCGTACCGCCCGCCACGCCAGCTGCTCCGGCTCCTGGAAACGCTGCGGCGCGCGCAACCCGAGTCTCCCATCGTGGTCCACCATGACCGCTTCCGATGTTCGTGGGAACCTGATCTCGTCGCGTCGGTCGGAGGCGTCGATGTCCTGACCAGTGAGGCGGCTGTCTCCTGGGGCGATTTCTCCATCGTGGATGTGACGTGGAAGAGCCTGTCGTGGATGGTGAAACACCTGGACTTCGACTGGGTGATCTTCCTCTCCGAGCAGGACTATCCGATCGCTCCCCTCGACGCGCTCGAGGCGAAGTTGGCCGCATCCGGCGCCGACGCATTCGTCGCGGCGACGACGCTCGATCGCATCGAAGACGCCGATCTCCGGATGGATTGTGATCGCAGGTACAACTACCGATACGCGGCGCTGCCGCGCCCGGGCCTCATGGCGCGGCTTCCGCCCGATGTTCGACGCCCCCTGGCCGATGCTGCCAATTATGCAAACTTCGTCTTCTACAAACTGCAGCGGAAGATGACGGTGTACCGGTACCCCGACCCTCTGCCCATGCGGCTGGGGATAAGGCCGAAGCACTCGCCGTTCTCCTCCGCGTTCCCGTGCTGGTACGGATCGCAGTGGATGGCCTTGTCCCACCGAGCCGCCGAGACCGTGGACCGCTTCGTCAACGACCACGCGGACTACGTGCGGCACTACTCCCGGACCGTGATCCCCGATGAGTCGGCCACGGCGACGATCGTGTGCAACGACCCGAATCTTCGGGTGCACGACGAGCACCTGCACCGCGTCCGTTTCAGTTCCAACGACGGGCACCCGGACGTCTTCGGACTCGACGACGTGGACGAGCTCGTCAACTCCGGTCGTTTCTTCGCGCGGAAGTTCGATGTCGACGTGGACGGTGGAGTGCTCGATGCCCTGGACCGGCACATCTTCGGCTGACCACGCTCGCGGTGTGGTCCTTGCTCGTCTAGGACCCTCGCACCTCCCGGTAGAGCGCCTCGTAGCGCGCCGCCATCGCTTCGGCGGTGAATTGCTCAAGCGCCACCGAACGGCACGTCGCCGCCATCGACTGGCGAAGCTGCGGGTCGGCGGCCATGGTGCGCAGAGCCTCGACCAACGCTTTGGGGTCCTGGGGGGGGACGAGAAAGCCGGTGGAACCGGGGACGACGATCTCGGGTATCCCGCCCACGTTGGACGCCACCACCGGGATGCCTGCCAACATCGACTCCACGATGACAAGCGGGAATCCCTCGTTGACCGAGGGCATGGCGACCACGTCGAACGCCCACTTGGCCGTCCACGGCCCGTCGATCCATCCTGCGAATTCGACTCGGTCACCCAACGATCGCGCCCGGACCATTTCCTCGAGCTCGGCGCGATCAGGGCCGTCGCCCACGAGCACCAAGCGACAGCCCGGCAGCGCCTCCATGGCCTCGATCAGGACGTCGAGGCCCTTCTGCGGGTCGAGGCGCCCCACGGCCCCGATGCGCAGTGTGTCCCGAGGGCTCGAGGGGCCCGGCGGTGCAAGGACGCGCGGGACCGGCATGCCGTTGTGGATGACGCGGGCCGATCCCGGCTTCATATGGAGCATCGACTCGGCGAACCGTGCCGAGTGGTGCGACACACACACGTAGGCCTTCACCCGGCGGGCGACGGGACGGACGAGCCACTGCTGGCGCCGTCTCCACGGGGGTGTGGGGAGGTGCAGCACCGAGACCATCGGGGTGCGCGTGATGAGACCGGCGAGCAAGCCGTACTGCGAGGTCCACGGATTGTCCAGGTTGACGTGGAGGATGTCGGGACGGAGCTCGCGAATGGCTCGGACGTGCTCACGAATGGCGCGGACGTCGAACTTGCTCCGGACCGGTGACAACACACGTGTCTCGGATCCCGGGCGGGCGCCGGCCACCCAGCGGACCATCGCATCGGAGGTGCCCATGACGGTGACGTCGAACCTCCGGTCCAGTGCACCGAGCAGGACGGCAAGGCTGGCCGAGGAACCTCCCTGGGCGCTGGCATCGAAGTAGCAGGTCAAGCGCAAAGGGCGAGGTGGAACGACGGCCCCTTGGGTCACGTCGGCACTCGACACGATGGTGCAGACTACCTGTCACCTTCGCGTACTCAGGCGACCGACCCGGGCGTTCCCAGCTGATCGTCGTGTGCGAAAATGCACAGATGTGCCTGGCCGGTCCGAGACGGGTGCTCGCAAGGAACAATTGACCCGGACCGCGAGGAGGTGCATCCCGGCATGACGTCGGTGCCGACCGTGTCGGTGTGCATGCCCGTCTCTCGCGACGCGACCGTCGTCCGTCGGGCACTCGACAGCCTCTTGGCTCAAGATCTCTCGGACTTCGAGGTCCTGATCGGCGACGAGACAGGCTCGGCCGAACCGGCTGTCGCCGAGCTCGCCGACCCCCGTTTGCACTACCACCGGAACCCCCACCGACTCGGTTTCACGAAGAATCACGGCGCTCTTCTCGACCGGGCGACAGGTCGCTACGTCGCCATCCTGCACGACGACGACTGGTGGGAGCCGTCCTACCTGTCCTCTCTGGTGGCCGTGCTGGAGGCCGACTCCACTCTCGGGATGGCGTGTTGCGCCACGGTGGTCGACTTCGGCCCCGGAGGAACCATGCGTTGGCCCGTCCCCCTCGAGGCCGGGCGCCACGACAACGTCATCGACGTGCTGTTGCGTGAGGAGTGGTTCCTCTTGCCGATCTCCACGATGTGGCGGGGGAAGCTGTGGGCCGGCCCAGCGCGCCAATGGCCCTCGTTGTGCTGCGCCGACCTCCAATTGTTCCTTTCCATCGCCGATGCGGGGTGGGGTCTCTACTACCTCCCCGAAACACTCGCTCATTGGGTCCAGCACAGCGGTCAGTCCGGAGCGTGGCGCGGATCGGACCACGGCCTGGGGGTCGCCGACGACGTGCTGGCCTTCTGGGAGGGCTGGCTCCGAGGACGTCCCGATGCGGAGGTGGCGCTCGCCAGCCGTCAGAGGGCACGGTGGCATCTCCGGCGGGCCCGGGCGTTGGTTCTGGCGGGACGCGCTCCCGAGGCGCGGGCGTCGGTCGCTCGCGCCACGGCCATTGCCCGAGCATCGGCCCTCGATCGCCGTGAGTTGCCGGGCCTTCGTCAGCTCTCGATGGCGTCCCGCCTGCCCACCGTCGCCGTGCGGGCGGGAGTGGAGCTGAAACGGTCCGCGTTCAAAGGTTCGTTGGGCCGCCGCATCAAATCCGTCGGGCCTCACCGTTCTGTCACTAATGCCTAGCAATCACGTAGAGTGGTTCTCTATGCGCGCTCGGGCGTCAGACGGGCGGAACGCGCCATGACGGCGAAGCAAGTACACGAGGGGGCGGCCCAGCCACCGGAGTCCACCCGGACTGCAGCCCCCCCCGAAGGGGGTCTCCCGGCCCGATTCGGCAAGAACGTCTTCATGAACTACGCGGCCCAGGGCCTCACGGCCCTGTCCGCCGTGGTGCTCACGCCCATCCTCCTCCACCACCTAGGCAAGTCGACGTACGGCCTGTGGGTGGTCGCCAGTGGAGCGGTGGCCTACCTGGAGCTCTTCGAGCTGGGCTTCGGAGGAGCGACGACCAAGCTCATCTCCGAGGACGCCTCGGTCCGCCCCGAGGTGGCCCTGCGCACCCTCAACACGACCTTCTTCGTCCTCGTCCCACTGGGGGTCATCGCGCTGGTCGTGGGGGTGGGCCTGTCGTTCTTGCTGCCGCACCTCGTCCACGTGCCGACGGATCAGCGCGACGGGGTCATCGTCGTCGTCGTGTTGTTGGCGCTGGGCCTGGCCGCGTCGATACCCGGAGACACCTTCGGCGGCGCTCTTGTGGGCCACCAGCGCTACGACCTGCTGGCTGCCTCCAATGCATCGATGGCAGTGGCCATCGCCGCAGTCAGCATCGCCGTAGTGGTGGGTGGGGGAGGGATCGTGATGCTGGCGGCGGCCACCACCGCGATCTCGATCCTCTTCCATTTGGTGCGGCTGACGATGGTCAGCCGTATCATGCCGGGAACTCGCATCAGCCCTCATCTGGTCGACAAGAAGCAGCGGCGCCACGCGCTCCACTTGTCGGGATGGTTCCTGCTCCAAGCAGTGTTGGCCGCCGTGTACGCGACCGGCGACGTCATGATCGTGGGGATCGTCCTCGGCCTGCGTGACGCTGCGATCTACGCGGTGGGATCGAAATTGGCTTCTGCCGCCATCAACGGTCTCGACTCCATGGCCCAGGTGTTCTTCCCCCATGCATCCTCGGCGGCGCGAAACAGAGAACCAGGCGCGCTCCGGGAGATCGTCATCGACGGGAGCCGGGTCACGCTGGCGGCCGGGCTCATGGCGTCACTCGTGTTCATCGTGCTGGCCTCCCCGGGCATCCGCGCCTGGGTCGGGCCTGGCTACAACACGTCGGCTCATGTCCTCGTGGTGCTGGCGGTGGCGACAGCACTGGCGTCACCGGTCCGGGCTCTCGGCAACATCCTGATCGGCTCCGGGAAGCTCCCGACAATCTGTGCCATCAAAAGCGTCGAAGTGGCGGTCAACCTGGCCCTGTCGATCACCCTGGCACTCGTCATGGGCCCTGTCGGCGTGGCTGTCGGCACATTAGGAGGGATCCTCCTGGTCCGTCTGCCCGGCTACACGGTGGCGGGGTGTCGCGCCACCGGAATGCGGGTTTCCACCTTCCTCCGACAGACCGTGGTCCCGAACATCCTTCCCGCCGTGGGATGCACCGCCGTGCTCCTCGGGCTCGGCCGGGTGCCCGTCCACTCCGTGATCTGGTTGTTCTGCGAAGCCGGGGCGGCCTGTGTCACGTACCTGGTGCTGTTCTTCATGACAGGAGCCTCCCCCGAGGAACGCCAGCGCGGCCTCGCCTTCATCACTCGCCCCTTGCCGGCCCGGTGGCGTCAACACCCCGTTGTGTCCTCATCGGTCGGGATCGTCGACGACTCCGCTTGAGCCGTTGCATCTTCCCCTGTTGCACCGGTGCGAGCATGTCGTCGGGCCGGCCTTCACGCTGCCGTAAGGTCGCTTCCGTAGGGTGGTTTCCTTGCCGCATTTTGCCGATGGTCGACACAGGGTTATCCGCTCATCGACCGGAGGAGCAGGCTGTATCCTGTTTCTGGTGTTCAGCCTGATTCTGGTGTGGGTGAAGTCATCCACCCCGTCGATCTCGTGACGAGTCGGAAAGGCGCCCAAAAGGCCGCCCGGGTGATCCACGGGTTCGTCAAGAGCCATCGCATCCTTTGGATCCCGGCAGGATGGGTGAGCCGTCTCGTGGCATCGGCGCCGGAGACCTCACCGATACGATCCGTCCTCGGACCGCTGAGAGACGGTCTGCGTGGGGCGATGACCACCGAAGACGTCCTCACCGTCTTGGGCGCCCTCGAATCGGCGCGGGTGCCCTTCTATCTGGCGGGGGGTTGGGGTGTCGATGCTCTCGTGGGAAGACAGTCCCGGTCTCACGATGATCTCGATGTCGTGATCGATGACTATGAGCAAGATCTGCCGCGGGCGGTCGACGCGTTGAAATCCATGGGGTTCGAGCTCGTCGCGTCCTACGAGCGCAGGGCGTGGATGCCCAAGAACACCGTGCTGGAAGACGACTCCGGGCGTCGCGTGGACCTCGACAGCCTCAACTGGCAGATCCTGGCCCGCGAGTTCGGGCCCCCTGACGCCGGTCCCGGGGATCGCGAGTCATTCGAGCATCGCGTCTTCACCGAAGGCACCGTGGCAGGGAAACGGGTCCCATGCCTGTCTGCGGACGTCCAACTCCTCTACCACACCCTTTTCGACCTCAACGTTCCTCACCAGCACGACGTCACCTTGCTACGCGACGAGCTCGGGGCGTCGGTTCCCGATGGCCCTCGACCTGAGGAATGACCTCTGCTCCTGAGAGCACCCTCGTGATCCTCGTGCCGTCGGCCGAGGCCAATGTGGGCAAGCTGCGTCGGAAGCTCGATCGTTCGGCCGCATGGTCCGTGCCCCTGCACATCACCGTCCTCTACCCGTTTGCCGCACCGGATTCGATGTCTGAGCAATTTCTGGCCCGACTGGGCGAGCTTCTCCACAGTTGCGAGCCATTCGAATTCGCTCTGGGCGAGATCGGATGGTTCGAAGAGCGGGTCATGTATCTCGCTCCGACACCGCGCCGGCCCTTCGTCGAGCTCACGAACAGGATCGCAGCGGACTTCCCTGAGTATCGCCCGTATGGGGGCGCGTACGACGAAGTCGTCCCCCACCTATCCGTCGGCGAAGGCGTACGACCGGCTCGCATGCGACGCGCGGCGCGACGCCTGGAGCGACACCTGCCCATCACGGCGACGGCCACCGAGGTCTGTCTCATGGCGCCCGATTCCTCGGGGCGCTGGGCTATCGAACGAAGGTTTGGGTTGGGCCGAGCCCACTAGTCCTGCGCCGAGGACCTTGTCATCCTGCCGATGATGCGGCTCATCTGTTGCCGAGCGCGATAGGGGAGGATCTGCGCAGGTGAATGCAGCGGTCGCAGACCCCGGCGGATGAGCAGGGACCTTTCGAACATCGCCTCGTCACGGGTAAATTGGTACTTGTAGGACTCGCCTCCGGCGCCGAGATCGTAAACGGTGTCACCAACCTGCGCCGCGTCTTGTATGGACAAGACGATGCACTCGAAGCTCGGAGACAGCTGCGACCACGCTTCGTCGAACCCTCCGAACCACGCGCTTGTGTGTCCGCCTGCGCTCACGATCAAGTCGGCCGCGATCACCTCACCGGGTCTCTCGATCGTGGCGAGTCTGAATCGTCCACTACCGGAGAGCTTCTCGGCCGCTTCGACGACCACGGCTATGAACTTGTCGTCGAAGTTGGGCCCACCTCCACCTCGACTCGCTCGGCGACTCTCGTACAGGCGTCGGAAGTCAGGCAAACGCTCGACGATGTCAACGGCCTCGACCGAGACCCGGTGTTCGAATCCAGCGGCAAGAAGTTTCCGTTGGTCCGATCGGAAGTTCTTCCGAAATGCCTTGGATCGACGGCCGAACCAACCTTCGAATCCACCCTCGTCAAGGAGGACCTGAGGGACCGGAAACGAATGTCGCGCCTCCAGCATCGGATGAGGCCGGGGCCACCCGGCGCGGACAAGGCTTGGCACCGATGACCCTTGGGGTAACGAGTCGAGCGACACGATGTCGGGCACGGGCTCGGCACGAGCCAACGCCAGCCCGATGGCGGCTGCGACCATTTCCTCTCGGCCTGGAGCAAACAATGGCTCGACTCCGAAGAGCACGGGGGTGGCGAGCTCGTAGCGGCAAAGGCCGAACCGGGTGCGAACCACATGGAACGGTGCGGTACCGATGACGTCATCACCATCGGTGACCACCACAGCCCGAATCAGTGCACCCGACGGGAGAGCGTGGCGATACCACGCCAGGGTCAACGCCGGAGTTGACCGAGGGCGTCGACACGTGACCGCGAGCGCGTCCCATCCGGGAGCCAACTGCTCGAGTGTCTCCACGTCGTCCACGACCCTCGTCAACACGACGTCGCACGCCCCCTGGAGATTGGCTGTCCACGTCGTCGCGACGAGCGTCTTGTCTCGGACCGATCAACTCGGTTGGACTGCGTCCACCTGGCCAAGAGTCTCCGACAGAGAACGGGCTGCGCCCTTCGGCCGAGACATGCCCGGCCCAGCCTTGACCTTTTCAGCGTCGAACCGGACGGACGGCCCTCACGGTGAAGCACGCTAGGGAGAGGGGGGAAAGGTGTCTACGTGGACGGCGTTGATTTCTCTCAACGCCCACGTCTCGCGGGCCTTCTAAGATCCGGCGATGACCGCCTCGACAATGCGCAGCTCGTTGGCCGGCGCCATCGGCCTCGGCGTGACGATCGCGGCCGCCGTCGCGCCGTCGGCCGTCCTTGACCATCGCGACCCAGTCTCGCGAGCCGTCCTCGAGACGGCTGTGGCTCTCGTCGGGACCCTCGTCGCCGTCCTCGCCTTCGGCCGATTTCGCCGGTCACGGAGTATCGGCGACCTTTCGATCGTGTACGCGGTGGCGTTGCTGGCATCGGTCCACACGCTGTTCGGCACGGTTCCCGACATGATCTCGCCCTATTCGGTGGGTAACGGGGTGAGCGAACGATTCGAGGTGTGGGGAACCATCGTGGTCAGGACTCTCGCGGCCGGGTTCCTGGTGGCCGCAGCCCTGGCGCACCGGCCGGGCCGCACGCGTGGCACCACGGCAAAATTCCTCCACCCCGCGTTCCTGGCTTCCGTCATCGCCGGTGCCCTGTCCATTGTCTTGCTCGGCTTGTTCGCACCCATCGGTCGAAACGGACTCGTCCATCAGATCTCCTGGCCGCCTTCGCTCTCGGCGGTACTCCAGCTCCTCGGCGCCACGCTCTACTTCGCGGCGTTCATCGCACTCTCGAAGCGAGCGTCGGCCCGATCGGATCCGTTCCTGGGATGGATCGCCGCTGGGTGCGTCTTCGGCGGATTTGCCGCCATCAGCTACGCCCTGCTCCCCACCGGGGGGCCGGACTGGCTACGGCCGGGCGACCTCCTGCGGGCTGCGGCCGTCGGGACGTGGGCGATGGGAGCGGTCGCCGAGATTCGCGCCTACTGGTCCAAGATCGCTGACTCGGCGCGACGCGAGGCACGGCGAGCCGTGGCCCTCGACTTGCACGACGGGCTCGCCCAGGAGCTGGCGTTGCTCACTACCTATACGTACGCGCCGGCCCAGGCGAGGGCTGAGCCGCAATGGCACGAGCAGCTGCAGGTGACAGCGGAGCGAGCACTGGCGGAGGCTCGTCGCGCCATAACCGCGTTGGCGGCGGATGAATTCGTGCCCTTCGAAACCGATCTCGAACAGACAGCCGAGTCGATATCAGGCAAAGGTGTCCATGTCCGGGTCGCGGTCGACCCCGGTGTGGCGGCCGAGGCAACGGACCCCCTGCAAAGAGAGTCGATCGTGCGGATCGTACGAGAGGCAGTGACCAATGCCGTCCGGCACGGAGGGGCGAGCCACATCGACATCCTCTTCGAGACCAACGGGTCGCCGGCCCTGCGAGTGTTCGACGACGGTGTCGGATTTGTCCCTACCGATGCGGCTCACTCCGGACGATTCGGCCTCATCGGCATGCGTGAGCGGGCCGAGGCCATCGGGGCATCGTTGGCGGTCCAGTCCGCACCCGGGCAGGGAACCACGGTGGAGGTCCGGTGGCCGTAAGCGCAGGGGCGCGCGTCCTCATTGCCGACGACCATGCCCCTACTCGGGCGATGGTTCGTCGCGCCATCGAAACCGGGGGCTTTCTCGTGTGCGCGGACGTCGCCGACGCCGACGGAGCGATCCGCGCGTCTCGTGAGACCAGACCCGATGTCGTCCTCCTCGACGTCCGCATGCCCGGAAACGGCATCCGCGCCGCCGCGGTGATCGGGACCGAGCAACCCAACGTCCCCATCGTCATGCTTACGATCTCCGACGAGGACGGCGACCTCTTTTCGGCTCTGTCGGCGGGAGCATCGGGTTACCTCCTCAAGGGGCAGGATCCGGCCACGATTCCCGAGGCGCTTCGCATGGTGCTCTCGGGAGAGGCGGCGCTGTCGCGAAAGCTTGTCAAGCGACTCGTCCAGGAGTACCGGGATCGAGACGCACGCCAGCGGATTCGGGCACGTCTTCCCCGCGGTGCCCGGCTCACTCCCAAGGAGTGGGAGGTGCTCGAGCTCTTAAACGAGGGTCTCGGAACGGCCGAGATCGCCCGGCAACTCTTCGTCGCGGATGTGACCGTCCGCTCCCACCTGGCCGCCATCATCCGCAAGCTCCATGTCAAAAATCGCGCCGGCGTGCTGCGGATGGTTCGGGGCGAGCCTCTCTAGACCTGCTGCGCCCCACGTACTCCCCGAACCACTCGCGCCCCTTTGGCCGCCGGGCTTTTCGGGGCACCCACACGTCTCTCCGTCCTCTCGTCCCTCACCCCTTTCGCCCTCGCTCCCTTCTTTGGCGCGTTGTCGAATATCAACGCAAATAGCGAACGGAGGTCTCGTATAATGCTGGTGGGGTAGGGGAGGGCCGTCATGTTCGCTGATCGCGCGACAGCCGGACCGCCATCGAGACGGGACCAAAACTCGATGGCTCACATGGTCGATGGGCAATTGCCCTCGACCGAGACAAGCGAGGACGCGGCGGGGCACGCCCCGGCCGTGGCCCTCAGGGCGACTTCGATCGCCGCAGAACGGGTCCGACAATTCATCAAGAGCCACGACAGGCTCATGACCGGGGCTGAATCGTTCTGGCGCCTCGTCGACTCCGTCCCGGCGCCATTGGGGACGGTATTGCAATCGTTGAAGCGACGCATGCTCAGAGAAACGGGGTGGGCTGAACTGCGCCTCGTGATCGAGAGCCTGGAATCCGAGGGTGTTTCGTACTGGGTGGCAGGAGGTTGGGGGGTTGATGCGCTTCTTGGAAGGTGCACCCGCCGCCACAAGGACATCGACATCGTCATCGATGACTTCGAGCACAACGAGCCCAAGGTACGCCAAGCGTTCTCCTCCTTCGGATTCGACCACATCACGAAGGACCAAGGGGGCGTGTGGATGCCCTGGCGATCGAATTTCGAGGATCGCGCCGGACACCGCATCGAGGTGCTGGCCATCGACTGGGACCATCTGCGAAAGGTCTTCGCCCTTGATCCCGGGCGCGAACCGAAGTCGACTTGGCAGATCGAAGACCTCGTGGGCGAGGTCCTCACCTTGGGCGAGATCGAAGGTCGCCCCGTCCCTTGTCTCGCATTAGCAGCGCAACTGTTGTTCCACACCGGATTCCCGCTTGAGGCCTCGGGCCGGGTCGACGTCTCTCGCTTGCGATCCGAGTTCGGGATGGCTGTCTAGAACAACCACTTCAGCTGCCGGCGGGCGTGGTAATCCTCGAACGAGACCGAGTCCAACGTTCTCGAAGTTGACGCTGTGTGTCGACAAGTCGGGCCATGCCGGGAAGAGCCCGCACGACGCTCTTGTCAAGCGTTCCCCCGACACCGATGTACAGCATCGACAAGGAGCGACGCTCGGGCATGATCCCCAGCAGGAACGCGTTGTCCTTGTCGGTCGCTGAGTCGACCCAGCTGGCATCGGTGTGCTCCAGCAGGTACGCCATACAATCGGGGAACACCATCATTCCGGGTCCGTACTTCGCGTACGAATCGTCGTATGCGCCTCGAAAGCAGAATATGCCGTCGCCGGCCCGGACGAAGAACTCGATGGCGACGGGGACTTCTTCGAGCTGCAAGCTAAGCACCGTCAGTCGCCCCGTCGGCGACCACCGTTGATGCCACTCGCGCAGCCAAGCAACCTTGTGCTCATCCTTCGCGAAGGCGAGGCCGCCCTCTTTCCCCTTCCACCCTGACATCTCCATGACGAGGAAGTCCTCGACGACAGACGGATCAAGGGTGCGATCCACGAGAGTCACTTCCTTACCCGTGTCCCGGCTGAGCGCCCTACGGGTCTGGCCAACCTGACGCGTGCGGTTCTTGCTCAACGGGTGCTCCCAGGTCCCGCCTCGTCGTATCACGCCGCGCTCCCAATTGTCTTTGGTAAAGACGGGGAACCCACGCAAGTCGCACATGCGGCGCAGCGAGTCCATGACGGGACCGTCACTGGCTGTCTTTTCCAACACGATGATTCCGGGCCAATCAGACTCCGTCGCCGCGACATGCAACCCGTCCAGGAGGCCGAGCATTGCCGCGTCAGGACGGGTCGCGTCGATCAGAGGGGTGCCCAAGGCCCGCACCGCCGTCGGCGTGCCGACGACTGTGGCAACGGGGCGCGGTGGGATCCGGGGCCTGTCGAACCTGACGATTGGAAGCACGCTGGCAAACGCGTCGCCCTCCTGCGCCACCACGAGGGTGGTGTTCGCGTAGCCCTCGAAGTGCCGGGCGGACAGCAAGATGAAGTCGGGTTCGAAGAAGGGATTTGGCTCAAGCGCTCCGGATGCGAGCTCGCGCCACCGTCGTTCGTCTTCTGTGGAGATGCCCTTGACTTTGACAAGACGTGTGTCCATCACGGCGGATCGTATCGGTAGGTTTCAAAACGCCATGGGGATTCCACCGCGACCCAACCGCAATCGGCTCACGAGGCGGTACCGACTCAGCTCGCGATCAGCAACAGCCCCACCGCCGAGGAGGTGCCCGCCGGTGACTGAGTGGCGGTGGGTGCCACGGTGCCCGACACGGTGGTGTCGTAGGTGAGGGCGTTGCCGTCGGAGGTCACGTCGTAGGTGA
>Ga0182024_10000418_pt1 | contig 109721 bp, 83 predicted proteins | sample P32metaG_FD_120480 | JGI IMG/M metagenome (GOLD analysis project Ga0182024, IMG submission 120480) | Permafrost microbial communities from Stordalen Mire, Sweden - P3-2 metaG (Illumina Assembly) | ecosystem: Environmental > Terrestrial > Soil > Wetlands > Permafrost | place: Sweden: Stordalen... | reverse complement strand
GCAGCACTCCGTGAGTGGAGGGATGCTGCGGGCCCATGTTCAGGACCATCGTCTGATCGCTGGAGCCTTCAGCGCGGGGCGCTTCCAGAATGGGTGTTCCTGTGACTGTGGCCATCCGAACGAGTCTCCCGTGGCTGGTGCTGCGTGGGCTTACAGTGGCTGTTTCGACAGACTATGAACTACACAGAATACAACGAGTGGCGTCGTGTGGACGCAGGATGCGGAAACAGACGAAAGCAAGTACAGAAAGCAGATCCTTCGCTTTGCTCAGGATGACAACAAAAAGGCTGCTGTGGTTTTGGTTTATCGATAGCCTTCCACTGGGTAGTCCTTGCGCAGTGGATGACCTTCCCATTCCTCGGGCATCATGATGCGGCGCAGATTGGGGTGGCCGTCGAAGCGAACGCCGAATAGGTCGAAGATTTCGCGCTCATAGTAGTTGGCTGAGGGCCAGACTGGTGTGATGGTGTCCAGCGACGGGGAGCCTTCGTCGACCATGACGCGCAGCCGGATGCGCTCTTTGAGGGTGTGCGAAACGATGTGATAGCTGATCTGAAAACGCGGCGAAGCAGGGAACCAGTCGACTGCGGTGACGTCTTCAAGGAAGTTGTAACCGGCCTGTTGCACTGCGTGCGCCGCGGCGACGATGTGCTCGCGCGCGATGGTGAGGGTGAGTTCGTCGCGGTCCCAGCGGGCATCTGTGAATGCTTCCTGACTGAGGCTGGCCATCGCGGCAATTGCGGGGTGATCGGCCTTTTCGCGCAGCACGGATTCCTTGTCGGGCAGGGTCACGCTCATTACAGATCACCTTTGTCGTTGGACCAGTTCAGAATGCCCTTTTTCACGATGTAGAAGAGACCGACGGCGACGAAGCCGAGGTAGACGAGCATCTCCCAGAAGCCGAAGAACTTCGAGCCTGTAATGCCTGGCAGTTCGCGGTAAATGACAGCCCAGGGCATCATGAAGACGACTTCAACGTCGAAGAGGATGAACAGCATTGCGACCATGTAGAAGCGCACACTGAAGCGTCCGCGCGCGTCGCCTACGGCTTCAATGCCGCACTCGTAGGTGTCCAGCTTGGTTTTGGTGTTGCGATGGCGGCCGACGAAGTAGGAGCCTACCGCCATGCCGATTCCGAGCCCAAATGCAGCGAATACCTGCAGCAACAGCGGAATGTACTGCCAGAAATAGGGAATCATGTGCGCTCTCGGCAAATAATATCGGCGGTTGGCTTCTGCGTCTGGCTGGATTGCCCGGTACAGGCCTGGCGTTGATACGGGACCGCTGCTTTGAGCTTAGGTTTTCACCCTCGATGCGTCAAGCGGCTTGCGGAGTTTTCATTTTGGTCGCGGGAAACCGCCGAACGGAGGTTCCCCCCTGAGATTCTCATCTTTCGCAAGAGGCAGTACTTTTGTCATCTGAAAGTCGAAAGAAAGGAGCCGATGCAGAGAGTGAGGACGGAGAATCCATGGCAACTGCGGCGGGTATCACAGCTTCACGCGACAACCTGGGTACTCGCAAAGTGTCAACTGACAGCGCACATCTGAATGAGTCGCGGGCGGTTGTGTCATCGCGGCGAAGACGCATCTCCAGGGAAGCCGGTCGCGCGATTGAGATGCTTGGTCACGCGATAGAGTACCTGGCCGATGAGTTTGCGCTGGATTGCATGACGGGAAATGTCGAAACAGATCGCGGGATGCAAATGAATCGCGGGTTACATGCGCGCATTGCGGCAATCGAGCTGCTGAAGGCGCACAACCGTGAGATTTTTCTCAGTTGCCCGCAGGCGCCTTCGCTTGCGGACCGGTTGCGCGCATTGCGGCGTCTGTTGCGCGTGTGACGAAATCTCAAGAGCTATTCTGCGCCCACCTTGTAGAGTGCGATCTTTGTGCCTTCTGTGGTGAATCGATAGTTGATTGCTGAGTCGCAAGAGAAGGGGAGCGACGATACGGTGCGCTGGAGCACGTAGTCGCGCTCGGTGTATCCGGGGGCGTAGACGTCGTCATAGCGGATGGAGAGTTTGGGCGAGGATTGTTCGCCGTCGTCGAAGTTCCACAGGAGCCTGACGCGCGAAGGCGCTTTGCCCGGAGAGCTTGATCGAAACGTCCACACCGCCATCGACCGGCTGGATGTTAATCTGGCGAGCATGAAGCCGCGATTCTTCTACTTTCTTCTGAGGGCGATGAAGGTCGCCGCCGGGCTGTCTGTCCTTGCTTCAAGTGCGTGGGGACAGGGTGCAAACGTACCGCATGCAGGCGGGGTTCCCGACCCGAATCCGACGCTGGTTCTGAAGCAGTTCGAGCCCGGCCAGCCGATGCGGCTGGTGGCCTACGGAGACATGCGTTTCACTGACCCTTCGGTGACTACGGGGACGAATCCGCGGGTGCGGCGGTGGCTTGCTGAGAAGATCGGCGCTGAGAACCCTCAGGCGCTGATGGTGACTGGCGACATGCCTTACACCGGATCGAAGCAATCGGACTGGGAGTGGTATCGGAAGGAGACGGCGTCATGGAAGGCGGCTGGGTTTCCCGTCTTTCCGACGATGGGCAACCATGAGATCTACGACAACCAGGAGCAGGGGGAAGCTAACTACTTGAAGAATTATCCCGACCTGAAGGGCCATCTGTATTACTCGGCGCTTCTTGGTTCGGTGGAAATACTGTCACTGGATATGGCCAGGACTGCGGCGCCGCGTTCGGAGCAGGGGCGCTGGTTTGCTGCGCAACTAGAGCATATTCCGCCGCAGGTGGAGTTTCTGTTCATCCTGTACCACATTCCCTGGGTCGCCGATACGCAGTCGCAACTGGTGGCGAGTCTGCCGTCGAAGGCTGCGCTGCAGCTTCGCGGCGTGCTGGAGTCGCACTTACCAAAGATGCACGCCAAAGTGGTTGTCTTAAGCGGACATATTCATAACTACGAGCGCTTTGAGGTGCGTGGGGTGGAGTATGTGGTGACGGGCGGCGGTGGCGCGATACCGTATCCGATCCTGTTCCGTGGAGTGCACGATTTGTACAAGGATCCGGGATTTCCGGTCTATCACTATCTGACGCTTGAGGTGAAGGATCACCAGTTGAAGGCCGTGATGTGGAAGGTGATCGATCCTGATGCGGCGGCGCTGAATGTGGAAGTGAAAGACACGTTCACGATCAACGCCAATCCGCCGACGCCCACGGCGAAGAAGCCATAGTGTTGTGGGTCCCTAAGGATCCTTTGCAACCTGTCGCGAAGTTCCCGAATAGCGGACTTTTCGGGAACCCTGGAAAGGAACTTCCGGATTCCCCTGGACTCAATCTATAGGCAGCTGAGGGGAGTTCTCAGGTGCATCTTGATCACCCATTGTGTGGAATTGCGATTTGTCTTCCATCAAGGCGGTGAACTGCGGATATCCGAATAGCCGCTACCGATCAGCGGATATTCGGGGCCGGGGTTACTGAAACCTGCTGCAGCAGCGATTGCGAGTCATGGCTTTGCCCGGGCCATACACAGTTTCGCCCTCTGCTCTTGGCTACATAAAGGGCCGCGTCCGCTTTCCCAATCAGTTCTTCCAAAGAGCAACCCGGCTCATATTCGGCAACCCCAAAGCTGCAGGTGACCGCAATTTCTCTGCCGCTGATCGGAATGGTGCCAGCCTGTACTGCCACTCTAAGCTCCTCCGCCCGTCTCAGGGCAATCGAGAATGAGCACAGTGGGAGCAGGATCAGAAACTCTTCTCCGCCATACTTTCCGACGGCTTCGATTCTTCGCAACCCCTGGCGCAGGCGATCACTGACATCACGAAGCACGGCGTCACCTGCCATGTGACCCCATGTGTCATTTATCCTTTTGAAATGATCCAGATCCGCCATGATGATGCTTAGCGGTTGGGATTCTTTCTGGCAGCGGTCGATTTCGCCGTCGAGTATCTCGAAGATAGCGCGCCGGTTCCAGAAGCCGGTCAGGCTGTCTCGCATTGCCTGATCACGAAGCTGCTCCTTTGCTGCCTCGGCTACAAGCAGCGCCGCACGCACTTCCGCCGTCCTTTGCGAGACGATCGTCTCAAGCTCCTGTGTCTTTCTCACCAGGTAGTGAACGCGAGATAGATAGATCCGCCATACCAGCAATCCAAGGCAAAGGGCACAGAGTCCGCGAAACCAATATGTCTGGTAATAGTGTGGGAGTATTTCAAAATCGAGCGTCGTCGCATCGTTGCTTCCCCGCCCATCGCTGTTGGCCGCCCTCACCTCGAAGTGGTACTTTCCAGGATCCAGGTTAGCGTAGGCTGCGCTGCGTCTCGTTGCCACCTCCATCCAATCACGATCCACTCCCTCAAGCCGGTAGCGTATCTGCATTCGTTCAGGGGCAACGAAGCTGGGCGCCTGGAAGGCGATTTCCACATTGCCGCCTCCGGGGCCTAGTCGCATTCCATTTTCGATCGCTGCCCGATGCTTGCCGTCGAGAGAGATGTCGCTGATCTGCACAATGGGGAGTACTTCGTTGTTGCGGATGTGCAGCGGATCTATGATTGCCAGGCCGGCAGTGGTCGCAAACCAGAGCTTCCCGTCGCGAGCCTTCCAGATTCCAGGCTGTGCCTTGGAGTTGCACTCAATCGACCGCAGGCCGTCTGCGTATCCGTAGGACTCACTGCGTACCGCATTGATTCGACCTTCGGCGTAGTCGTTCAGATCCTGCAGACTTACGCGTGAAATGCCTCGCGGGCCCGAGAGCCAAAGATAGCCGTTGTCGTCTTCGATAACGGCTGACACCGTACTGTCAGATAGACCCTGCTCGACGGAGTAATGCGTGATCTTTCCATCCTTCAAGCGGTTCAGGCCTGCCAGTGCCGTCCCCGCCCAGACGACTCCAGCAGGATCGACGTACACCGATGTGAGGAAGGTGCTCGAGAGTCCGTCGTTGACGGAATAGTTGCGCAACACGCCATTCTTCAGTTGGGACAGACCATGGAGGTAAGACGCAACCCACAGCGCACCGTCGGGCGCGATGGCAAGAGCTTTTACGCGGCCTTCGAGTGGAATCTGCTCAAAATGCCCATTGCGGAGACGAGCAAGCCCGTTTGGCATATCGAAACCGAACCACAGGTCGCCGCTCCGGTCCAGCACGATCGCGGGAAGCTCAGGTGTCAGCGAGCCGGAGATGCGAAATGTGGTGGCTCGACCATCTTCCAACCGCGTAGCTGAGCCTGACCCAGATCCGATCCAGATGCTTCCATCCCGCGACTGCACCAGGCCAAGAGCTGATTTGCCGGCCAGTCCCTCCGCAGTTGAATAGGTCCGAACGCTGCTATTGACCAGGTGATTTACGCCGGCATCGACCGTTCCCACCCAGAAGCTTCCATCTGTTGCCTGCGTGATGCTCGAGATCGAATCGGAAGAGAGTCCCTCTGGTTTACCAAAGCTCGTGAATCTGGCATCGCGAAACATGGAGAGCCCCGCATCCGCCCAACCCACCCAGAGATTCCGTTCGCGATCCTCAAAAATCCAGTCCGGGTTGTCACTGGGAAGTCCGTTCGATCGGGTGAGCAGTTCCAGAGTGTGGCCTCGCATCCTGCCGAGGCCCAGCTTTTCAAAGGCGATCCACAGAGTGCCGTCAACATCTTCCTGTAGAGATTCGATGCGGGCGCCGTTCCCTTTCCACCAGGTCGTAATCCTGCCTCTCGACCAGAGACCGATGCTGCCATTTTTTGCTCCGATCCAGACGTCTCCATTCCTGCTGATCGAGACAGTGTTCAAGGGCCCGCTTTCAACACCATCCCATTTCAAATAGGTGGTAAATCGCCCTGATTTGAAGCTCACCAATCCATTCAGCGTCGCGACCCATAAGACCCCGTCGGGAGCAGCGGCTACGCCGGTAATACCATTTGTCGGCAGACCATCGGCTGTCGTGTAGTTGCGGAGTACGCCGTTTTGAAGCCGCCGCAAGCCTCGGTCGCTGCTGAACCACACGCTGCCGTCGGCGCCCACACAAAGGTCATAGATATCCATGCGGGTTTCACGCTCGTGCCGGAAACTTTCGAACTTGCCTCCGCTGTATCGCGCGAGACCGCTCATTGTCCCTATCCAGAGACTGCCATCAGGAGCGGCTGCGAGACTTCGAATGAACCGGTCACCTAAGCCTGGAGCGTTGCGTTCATCAAAGGTTACGAAAGTCCTGCCGTTGAATCGGACTAGCCCTTCTTCCGTCGCCAGCCATAGAAATCCGTCGCGGGTCTGGGCAACAGACATGACTGATTTCTGTTGCAGACCATTCTGGAGCGCCCAGGATGACTGTACGTACTGACTGAAGGCTTTGGAGGGATCAAGAGCAAACGCGGGCGCAACGATAGAAAGCCCGGTCACCAATATGGTTGCGAGTGCCCAGCCCGTGACGATCCGCCTATAGCCCCGTCCATTCAGCATAGTCTGCCGGTCGTGACGGCATAGAGCTGATGCATGCGAACACCCCATATGCCTAACTATAGGTTACGCCTATGGGATGTACCACGCTCAACTGAACGGGTTCTGACTTAACTCTCATGCCACTGAACGCTGATTTAGGTGTTTGTGAAACGGAGTTTTCGGAAGCTTCGAGACGGAGGTCCCTCTTGGGCCAAAAAGGGTCCTTTGTAGCCGTGCGAGAATAGCCGGGTGAGGGTTTGTGAACAGTTGTCTCGATAAGACGACGGGCAGTCAACGAGCGCTCGATGAAGTGTGGAGGGCTGCACTCTGGATTGCCTTTCTGCTTGGATTGTCGGCCTCAGCCTTCAGCCAAAATCCAGCACATTTCGTTGGATCGGAGAGTTGTCAGAAATGCCACGCTGAAGCCTACAAAGGGTGGAAGCAGACACGCATGGCGAATGTGGTCCGCGACCCCAAAGATCACCCCGAGGCCGTCCTTGGAGACTTCGCACACGCGAATCCGATTGTCACTTTTGGCCTCGATCAAGTGGCTTTCGTCTATGGAAGCCGCTGGAAGCAACGCTATTTCACCAAGCGCGGCGACGATTATTTCCCGCTCCCGGCGCAGTGGGATATTCAGAAAAGCCGCTGGCTTCCATACCATGTAGAAACAGGCACCGATTGGTGGGTTCCCTTCTATGGGCCAACCAATTTCGACCGCCCAACCGGCCCGACATGCGACGGTTGCCATTCGGTCAATTACAACATCCAGACCAAACAGGTAACTGAATGGAATGTAGGCTGCGAAAAGTGCCACGGACCCGGCAGCCAGCACGTCCAACATCCGACTAAACAAAATATCGTAAATCCCAACAAGCTCGATTACGTGCGCGGCAACGACACCTGCATCCAATGCCACAGCCAGGGACAACCTCTCAGCAACCCGATCTCAGGTAAATACTACGATTGGCCGGTGGGTTTCGTGCCAGGCAAGCGCCTTGCCGAATTTTGGAAACTTGAAGACCTCAAGCCGGGCACTACGAACTTCTATCAATATGCCAATATGACAGCGCACAAGAACCGGATGCAGGGGAACGACTTCGTTCAAAGCAATATGTATCACCGGGAAATCCGATGCTCTAATTGCCACGATGTTCACAGCAATCAGAACACAGCTAGTCTGGTCAAAAAGGGCAATAAGCTCTGTCTCTCCTGCCACACCAAGGACAATCCCGCAGGACTGAAAGGAACCGTCTCCGAACATACCCATCATGCTGAAAATAGCGCAGGAAGCCAGTGCATTGCCTGCCACATGCCGAAGATCGAGCAGACGATCAAAGACAATTTCGTTCATGCTCATACCTTTAGATTCATTTCGCCGAACGATACCAAGCAATCGGGGATACCTAACCCCTGCACTTCCTGCCACGCCGACAAATCCAACGAATGGGCTACTGCAAAGCTAAAGACTTGGGGGTCCGCTTCTCCCTGGCGAGTTGCGCAGTAAAGTCTCATAAAGGGTGAGTTTTGACCCACTACACACTGCTAACGTTCGCGAATTGAAAGATGAGCGGAATTCCGCCGTGCAGCTTAGGGATTGGACAAGACTATTCTTATTGAATCGAGGCGCAACGACATCCCGACTGGCGGTTCAGAGCAGCACTCATTGGAACAGCTTCAGCTCCAGGCGAGGACCGCAAAGAGGAGTATCCAGGCGATGCCCATGGCGTGCCAGTACCAGGACAGGCTGTCGACGACAATCTGGCGGTACTCGACTTTGCGCAGTAATCCGAGAGTGCCGAGGCTTGCAGTTAGCGCGAGTATGCCGAGCAGAAGGTGGGCGGCGTGGATGCCGGTGATTATGTAGAAGAAATAGATGGCAGGGGTTGCCCAGCGGTCGAAGGCATAACCCTGTCCGGTGAGCTGGTGCCAAGCGGTCCACTGACCGGCGACGAACAGGCCGCCCAGGAGCAGTGTCGCTCCGATCCATGGCAGGGTCTGGCGTAGCGCGGGACGGCCCATGCCCAACCATTCTTCGACGACGTCGAGTTCGTGGAAGATGTGGCGGCGGCCGATCTCCATCGTCAGGCTACTGAGAATGAGCACTGCCGTGTTCAGGAAAAGTATTGGTGGGATCTGGACGGGGTGCCAGTCGCCGATGAATTCCGGCGTTCGCGCGTCGAGATGGCCGGTGCCCTGGTGGGCGTAGAACATGACGGCGAGAGCGGCGAAGAACATGATGTCGCCCGCTAGAGCCGAGAAGACCAGGAGGCGAACGCGCTTAAGCAATTCGCGGGGGCCGGTGCGGCCAAGGCGTTTCCATTCATCGTCGTCGCCATTGCCGCCACCGCCGGTGGGCCGGCGGTCTACGGGGGGCTTGCCGCCAATGCCGGGGTCTTTCCGCTCCGTTTCAACCGGGAATCGCGTAAAGGTGGAGGGCATGGCCAGCCTCAATGTAGGTGAGCTTACTCTTACTTACGTAAGGATGCACTGGAAACTTCGATGGTTGTTTTTGCTCCCATCGAAGTTAGTACCGGAGTTGCATTCAAAGACGCGTTTAGTGGCGCGGCGGTCGCACTATTCATTGGGTTTGACGTTTGTAGGGATATGTTCGATCTCAATTTCTTGCGGCCCGCACCGATTCAACAAAGAAGCGGTGGATCCGGCGGTCCGACGACATTTCAGGGTGGAAGGTGGCGGCGATGGTCTCGACATTGCCCAATTTCTGGCGGACGAGGACGGGGAAGCCGTCGCGTTCGGCGAGCACTTCAACGCCGGGGCCGGTGGAGACGATGCGCGGGGCGCGGATGAAGACGGTTTCCATGGGACCGCCGGGAAGTTTGGTGTCGAGGGTGAGGATGGCGGAGTCGCGCTGGGCTCCGTAGGCGTTGCGCTCGACGACGATGTCGAGGACGCCGAGGCTTTGCTGGGAGGGGTTGCGGACGTCGTTCGCGAGGAGGATGGCTCCGGCGCAGGTGCCGAAGACCGGCTTGGCACGGGCGAAGGTTTGGAGAACCTCGAAGAGGCCGTCGCGTTCGAAGAATTTGAGCATGGTCGTAGATTCACCACCGGGGATGATGAGGCCGTCGAGGTTGGCGAGCGCTGCTGGAGTTTTGACTAGCGATGGGATTGCGCCGGATTCGGCGAGGGCAGCGGCATGGGCTTCATAGTCGCCCTGGATGGCGAGGACGCCGATACGGGGCGCGGTCTGTGTTTCGGGCAATGGGGTCTCCTGTCTCAAGGATAACGGATGCACGTTTGGCGGGTTTGGGTGCGGGCGGTTGTTGCGGTCGGGAACACAGCGAGGAGGGCGGGGCGATGGCCGCTCACGATCTATCGAAAGTGCGGGCGAAGATGCGCGCTCTCAATCATTGAGACAGCGGCCCTGACCAATTGCGCGTTGCTCTGAGCCTCGCGGCCGTCAGGGAGTACGGACGTGTCCTCGAGGCCGGTGCGAATGCCATGCCCTCTCGTGATGGCCCGTTGATTGACCGCCCAGCACGCGATGCCGTATCCGTGATGAATCTGCTCCAGCGTAATTCCTGCGGCGATTACGATGTCTTCCATCTGGGCAGCATGGCGAAGCGCTTCACCGGGATCGGCATCGAGCGGTTCGACGAGCACCCGGCGGCAGCGACTATGAATTGGTGTCGTGACAAACTTCCTGGCATCGTCAACGCTTAAGAGGCCCGCTTCAATTTCCACTCCGCGCGAGATCAGCAATTCGCATAGCTCGATGATCCCTTCCTCTCCCTGATTCGCAGTCACCAGGTCGGGCAATTCGGTCCAGGACGAAACGATGCGCAGACGCAGTACCGGGTCGCTGACTATCGCCGCAGATGTGGTGAGAGATATCGGGATACCGGGGCATGCACGACGGGTGGCGCGAAGCGTTTTTGCGCAAGCATCGTCCGCAAGCGTCTCGGCGCCATGGTCATCGAAGGCGTGAATGTGAACAGATTGAGCTCCAGCGGCCACTGCAGCTTTGGCGTCCTGCGCGATCTGATCCGCTGTGCGGGGGACCGACGGATGTTTGCGATCACCGTTGAGGGCCGCTTGTACGAACACCATGCGCACGACTCCGCTTCAAAGAGGATGGTTGCTCTTCGTTTGACTGTATCAGCAGGCGGACTGGCAGAAAGGGTCAGACCGCCATGACTGGGAGCGGGGACCAGTCCAGTGTGACTACGGTGATATCGTCCTGCTGACCGAACTGCTGGGCAGCACGATGCGGACTTATCGGTACGGCGAAACGCTGACCCTCCTTCAGTCACTATTCCTGTGTAGAAAGCCGCTCTAGTACAGGGCGAGAAGGAAGGTTATCCCCCATGACATACGAAGAGAAATGCACCCCTGAACACCACAAGGGTTTCGTCGCGGTGACGGGCAAGCTGCCGGCACTGAGTTCCAAAAATCTGAGCCGGGTATCGGTTTTCCTGGTGAAGCGGAACGCCGTGCTCAGCGAGAGCCCGGTGAATGCCGGCGGCACATTCCAGTTCCACGTCGCGCCGCATCTGGCGAACGCGCAGGATGCCTTCGTAGTGTTGGGGCCTAAGGGCGCCGACGAGCAGACGCTGGCGAGCCATGCCGATCTGCCCCGCGTCGCGCTGGCAAATGCCTACAAGCAGGAGCACGGCGGCCTGAACGTTGAGTTCGCCGGTCAGCGCATCAGCGACGAGATCATCGATCTGTGGTGGATCTGGTGCCGCGAATACACCGTCTCAGGCACGCTTGAGACGTCGGCGGGATGCCCCATTGGCGCGGTCGTGACGGTTTACAACGTGACCAGCGGAGTGGATGGACTGGTGCAGGCACCGATCGCTACTGTGCCGACCGACGCGGATGGGAATTTCACCTTCAGCTTTAACTGGTGTTCGCGCCTTTGCTGGTGGCCTTGCTGGCCGATCTGGTGGCGGTGCTGGCCGTGGTGGTGGGAGCTGGACATCCTTGCGGTGATCGACAATCTCGAGCGCCGTGTGGTGACGCAAGCGCCGGGAGTTGCGGCGTTCGCGCGCGCCAGCGTGGCTCCTCTGCGGCAACCGCACGGAGCGGACCTGATGACGGGGGTGGGCTTTGCCGGTTCGCGAGCGGAATCTGTCTTGAAGCCAGACAGCGCGCGGACGTCGCTGATTGCGTCGAAGTTTAACGATCCTCGCATTCGCGAGATATTCCCGTGGTGGTGGTGGTGCTGCGAGAATCCCAACCTCGTCTTCAGCGCAACGCAGGGGGCGAACGTCATTCTGCAGGAAGACCCGAATACGAGCACGCGCTGGTGTTTCGCCAGCGGGCAGAGCGTTACGCTGGTGGGCAATGACCTGAGCCTCGGAGCGTGCCCGGGCGGCTCTACTGGTGGAGACTGCGCCTTTGCGTGGACTTCAGTCGGAAGCGAGGCTCCGAATTGGGTGCTCGCCGAGAATATCTCGATGGGATACGCAGATGGATCGGGCGCTTGCAGCAATCTTGCTTTCGCTGGTTCGTTGAACCTGAACGGCGTCTTCGCAGGCGACTGCGCATCGTTCTACCAGGTGCTGGCCGGTAAGTGGGGCGGCAATGGCAATCCGGCGCGCGGCGGTACGGCTCCGCTTACGAGCAATGCGGTTTCGCTCCCCACGCAGTTGGTGAACTATGTCTCGATCTGGCGTCAGGCGATTCTGAATGTTGAGGTGGACCCGGTTGTGATGGGGCCATTCAGTTACAACGGCTTCGACAACTTGTACACCACGGTCGCGGCACGGCAGGCGAACGCGCTGCCGGGTGCGGTTACGACGCAGATTGGAGCCTTCCCGACCGTGGCTGCTCCGGATTTTGTGATTGGCTGGGCTGCTCCTGACCTGGTGATGACTACTCCAGCGGGCGATTTGATCGCTCCGGCAACTGCTGGCGGAGTAACTCTGTCGATCAATCCGTTCGACGCGTCGGGAAACCCGATTCCGCTGCCACCGGCTCCCTCGACTTTTGATATGGGGCCGCCGATGACGCTGATGATCGATACTACTCCGCTGACGACTGCGAGCGTGGATTCGGTAACTGTCTACAACTCCGATGGTACGCTGGCGACTAAAACGGCGGCATCGAGCACGGCTTGCCCGGCGTACCTGATTACTACGCCTGATGGCGGGTATGTGCTGATCCACACGACGGTGACGGATAACAACGGGCATCTGTGCGAGTACTACGTGCAGACTCAGTACGGCGACGGATCGTATGCCGCGGCCAGTCCTTCAGATCGGGACTATGCCCAGGCGCCCGCCACGTTCACTGTACCCTCGGGGAGCCAGCTTTACGGGGTCGACGCGGGCTACTCTGTGCCGAACGATCTTCCGCTGCCGCCTCCGCCGCCGCAGGTACCGGCTGTCGGGAACTGGACGTTTGTCGGAGGTGGGGATACCACGCAGGTCCAGATACTCGAAAGCTGCTGCTACGACTTCCAGTTATGGGTGAGCAAGCGGACTACGGATGGCGAGACCTTTGCCTGCGGCGCAGGCAATCCGGCCTTCCAGACGGTAAACATAACCGTCGCGCCTGCGCTGTCGTAACTGGCATCGGGGTAGAGGTGGCAATCCTTCGGGATTGCGAATTGGATCGCGGTTGGCCGAAACTGGCTGGCCGCGAGCTAGTTTATGGGAACGGGTTTCGCCGGGCAGGAGTGGGGTCGAGCGTGAAGTTCTATTGGCTGATACTTGCAGTGTTCGCTGTATGGCGTGTGACGCATCTGTTCAACGCCGAGGATGGGCCATGGGATCTCGTCTTTCGCCTGCGGCGATGGGCCGGCAGTGGCTTCTGGTCAAGCCTGATGGATTGCTTCTACTGCCTGAGTCTCTGGATCGCTGCTCCTGTTGCTTATCTGGTGGGCGCGAGCTGGATGGAGCGAGGGCTGCTGTGGCCGGCGATTTCGGCTGGAGCGATCCTGCTGGAGCGCCTTGTGCCGGATAAGATGCGGGCGAACGAGAGTTATTCCGAAGTAGAGGAGAAGGCTTATGTGTTGCGGGAAGAATCGACAGATGTTGAGAACGCAGAGCGCGGCGAGGTTGATGGGCGGGGCAGGGAACTTGAAGCTCGGCAACTTGTTTAGCGGGTCGTCCAGTGGAGCCCGGCGGGCGGGGAGTCCTGTGCCGGTTACGCCGACGGCTCCGCGTGCGTTGAGTTCGGTGCCGCCGCGCATTGCGAATGCTCGGCCCCTAAGACCTACACCGCCGCAGGCGTGAAGTTGATTCGCCGCTGGTCAGCTGATCATTTGGGGCCGGCGGTGCAGGCGAAGTTCGCTGCGTCGTTCGGGTCGCCTGAGCCTTTGTATTTGGCCATCTGCGGATAAGGGCAGAGCGGCCGGGTCATGGTTGCGTGACGTGCGGCGCCTTCGCCTTCGAACCTGGTGGCGATGATTGTTTCGGGGACTGTGTTGCTCTCAACCCACTGCTCCAGCGCTGAATACATGTTGTGCTGCGAGTCCTTGAGTGGCTTCTCGGGAGTCCATCCGTACTGGCCGAAGCTGTCAGGTCCGGGGCCTTCGCCGCAATGCTGCACGCCGGGAGCCATGTAGAGGCGAACGGAGGATTTTGTTTCCGATGCGCCGGTGGTTTTGAGGGCTGCTTCGTAGTAGTTGATGGTGTTGAGAGCGGAGATGGCGGGGTCGTTCCAGCCGTGGTAGAGAATGAGTTTGCCGCCGCGCTTGATGAATGGTCTGAGGTCGGGATTGGTTGAGTCGAGGGATTGGCTGGTCTTGTCCATCGCGGCCTTAAGGCCTGCATAGATAGTGAACGACTTGTAATCCCACTTAGGGTCGCTGTAGACCATGTTGGAGAAGAAGCCGGTTCCGAAGAGATACATCGCGCTCTGAGTTGCTGTCTCGCCAAATATCCAACCGCCCCAGCCGTTGCCGCCTTCTTCTGAGCCGGGAATGTAGCCGGGGAAGATGAGTTTGCCAGCGGAGTCGTGCGATCCGGAGTAGAGGATTTTCATTGCTGCGACTTGCGGGGCTGTGAGGCAGGTCGCTGCGTCTGCGCCTTTGCAGAGCATCGCAGCAGGGTCGAAGTGACAGCTCTGGGGATCGCTTACGACGCCGTCGGAGACTCCGTCTGCTTTGTCGCAGGAGGCGAGCACTGCCGCGGATATCGCCGGGAGCTTCGATGGCGGGATGTGGCTGGCTGGGGTTGCCGTGAGAGCCTGTGCATTCACTACGGCGTTGGTCAGCAGGTGAGTCCAGTTGTTAGCGGGGGCTCCGGCGAGGATGCCGTCGTAGTCGTCTGGGAAGCGCTGGGCTTCCATGAGGGCTTCGCGGCCGCCGTCGGAGCAGCTTGCGAAGTAGGAGCGTTTGGCGGCGCTGCCGTAGAAGGCCGCGACGATGGCTTTCGACTTTAGAGTCATTTCATGGATGGCTCGGTAGCCGAAGTCGGCTATCTTTTCCGGGTGGCCGAGCGCCCATCTTGCGTCGATGCCGCTGGCTTCGTGGCCGGTGTCCGTGCCTCCGCTGGCGTAGCCCTGGAAGATTGCAAGGGCGAGGCCGTGGCGGTCGATTTCACCGGCGAAGCCGCCGTTACCCTGGCCGCGGAATTTGCCGTTCCAGTTGGTGAGCGGGAGCCAGACTTCGATCTTGATGTCGGAGTCGGAGGTAGGCGCGAGGTGCGCGGCGACCCGGCAGAACGCGGGGAGCTGCTTGTAGAGGGCGAGATCTGTGGGCGATGGTTGCGCTGGTGCTGGGAGCGTGTAGGCTCCGGCTTTGATTTCTTCGGCTGCCGTGATCTTGATGTTGGGGATGGTCAGCCTTGCGAGGTCGGCGCAAGACTTCGCGTTCTGTCCTGATGCCGAGGCTGCGCCTGCGAAGACACTAAGAAACAATACGAGCCACGCTGATCGTCTCATTTTTTCCACCCCGGCCAGGTTGTGATTTCTGAATCGGAGCCATGATATATGAATATGACGTCGCAGAACGCGAGACCCACGGAACACGCTCACCTTTGCCGATCGTAGCTTCAGGACTTGAAGGTGAAGGGATTGAAGACCTCGACGCCGAGGCCTTCAAAGTCCCGGACATTGCACGTGGCGACGATCATGCGGCGGCTGCGAACCGTCGCTGCGATCAGTGCATCCTCCCAGGCATTATTTGCCCTGTCTTTCATTAGGGCCGCCCATAGGCGGAATATAGCCCCATCCGGCGCGACGATCTCGAATGCTTCGCCGAGATGATCGATCCATGCATTGATTTCCTCTGCTTTCGCCACATCGTGGCTGCGTACCCGCTCCACTCCACGCTGGAGTTCTCCAATGGTCACAGCCGATAGCGAAAGCTGATCCGGTGGCGTGGATGCGATCCAGGCGAGTACAGCGCCGTGTGGACGAGGTTTTCTTGTTTCAGAGATAACGTTCGTATCGAGAAGATACATATGGATTATTCGAAATGAACGACAGGACGGCCACGGAGCTTGCCGCGCGGAGGAACGATGTCCTCAAAGCGCGGACCGCCGGGATCGAGGAGGATTTCCTTCAGTGTGGGACGAGCGGAGGCCTTGAGGCGCTTCCATTCGGCGATGGGAACGACGACTGCTGTTTCCACGCCGCGGCGGGAGACGACCTGGGGGCCTTCATTGATGGCTGCATCGAGCAGTTCGCTAAAACGGGCTTTTGCGTCGGCTACGGACCAAGTCATGGAAGAGGTCTCCTGATGGTCATCTAGATGGTCATATCATAACACTGCGTCGTAACTTTGATGATGCGATTCCGGGGAGAGTCTGGCCCACGGCTTTTGCATTGAAGGGTTGATTCGTTGTACGGAACAGTCAAAACTAATTCTGACCGTCAAATGGCCAGACTTTCGATTTGAGTGAACCGGTCCCGACTGCGCCTTACTTAATTCGGGAAGTAGCGCAGGGCCGCCTCGGGGCCGAAGGCCCGCTCGGTGCAATACAAATTAGAAGTGATGGGTGCCAGGGCCAGAGCCTTGGCTTACCTAGTGCGCTGGTCCAGCCGGTTCGCGTAAGGCAGATCCTTCGCTTGATCGCTTGACTGGCACAAATGGGTTATATATCGGTTTCTGAACCGTGTGTAAGGTTTGCCTAGGACAAATCAACAATGGGAATCATCAGTCACCTGATCTATCCGTGGGGCTTTCTGCTTCAGGGAGCGGCGATCGTTCACTTTATCAAGCGCCGGCCGGCGGGTTATTGGCTATGCGTCATCCTCGCTCTTGGTCCGATCGGTGCGGCGATTTATATCGTGATGGAGATGCTTCCAGACATAGGATCGATGGGGCAGTCCTTCAAGATCTTTCCGCGGCATAAACGCATCGCAAGATTAAAAATCGCAATTCTGGATAACCCTTCGGCTGGAAATTTCGAGGAGCTTGGCGACCTCTACATGGAGGATGGCAAGCTGCAGCTGGCCCGAGATGCGTTTGACAAGGCCATTTCAGCACGTGCGGACAGTTTAGACGCCTTTTATCGTCGAGGAGTGTGTGCCATCCAATTGGGGGACGCCGCTGCTGCTGTTCCGGATCTGGAGCGTGTGGTTGGAAAGGATCGGCGGTTTGATTTTTATCGTGCTGCCGGATTGCTGGCACACGCTTATGCGTTGACCGGAGAGAAGACTAAAGCAGAGCTACTTTTTATTGAGGTTACCCTTTCTTCAACTTTATCGGAGACTTATTTGAACTTTGCCCAGTTGTTGGCATCCGAGGGCCGGAATGCCGAGGCGCGCGAATGGGCGAAGAAGGTCCTCGATAAGAAGCCTACAATGCCGGGGTATCTGCGGCGCAGGGAGCGGCCATGGTTCCGTTCTGCGAATGCTGTGATGAAGCGTTTGCCTGCGTGACGAGATCGTGAACTCAGGCTGCAGTCAATAAAGCAAAAGCTGGAGATGCATGGAGCATCTCCGGCTTTGTTGTTTGCGCCTCTGAAGGGCGCGATTGCCTGAACGGCTAGTTCACCAGCCGCGGGTTTGGAGCAGGTCTTGCTGCTCGATGGCGGCGGCGGCGAGGCCCTTCATGGTGCCGGTGACTTGTTCGCTTACTTCTGCGAGGATCTTTGGATCGTTGAAGTGGGTCGTTGCGATCACGATGGCGCGGGCGCGGGAGACGGCTTCTTCGCGCTCCTTCTGGTTGTGTTCGACGTCGAGGGGGGTGGCGCGCTCTTTCATGAAGATGCCTGAGCCAACGAATACTGTCTCTGCGCCTAGCTGCATCATCAGGGCTGCGTCGGCTGGGGTGGCGATGCCGCCGGCGGAGAAGTTAGGCACGGGCAGCTTGCCCGTCTTGGCGACGATGCGGATCAGCTCGTAGGGCGCGCCGTGTTCCTTGGCGAGGTGGTAGAGCTCTTCTTCGCGGGCGACGGTGACCTGACGGAGTTCGCGGGTGATCTGGCGCATGTGCTGTACGGCGTGCACTACGTCGCCAGTGCCTGCTTCGCCTTTTGTCCGGATCATGGCTGCGCCCTCGGCGATGCGTCGCAGTGCTTCGCCCAGGTTGCGGGCGCCGCAGACGAAGGGGATGGTGAAGGCGTGCTTGTCGATGTGGTGGGCTTCGTCGGCGGGGGTGAGCACTTCGCTCTCGTCGATGAAGTCGACGCCGATGGCTTCGAGGATCTGGGCTTCGGCGAAGTGGCCGATGCGGGCCTTGGCCATGACGGGGATGGAGACAGCGGCCATGATCTCCTTGATCAGCTTGGGGTTGGCCATGCGGGCCACGCCGCCCTCGGCGCGGATCATGGCGGGGACGCGTTCGAGGGCCATGACGGCGACTGCGCCGGATTCTTCAGCGATGCGGGCCTGTTCGACGTTCATGACGTCCATGATGACGCCGCCCTTGAGCATCTCAGCGAGGCCTACTTTGAGGCGCAGGCTGGTGTTGGAGTGGTTGCCGTTAAGACTTTCCGCCATGGTGTTTCCTCATTTCCCTAAGAAATCTATGCGCTGTGCAGATTTGGTGATTGCCGCGGCTGGGGTTTCCCATCGCTGGCTTCAACTCTCAAGTGTAACAGTGATGTGGGTGCGCTGAGGAGACAGAGGAAACGAGGTTTGGCGCGGCGAATATTCCCGGGTTGTTGCGGAATTGTGAATTTGGCTCACATGGTGGTTAGCGGGCCATTCTCGACCGTCTGCAAGTTGTAGGATTACTGAGGTAGTTGTGAGGTGAGATGGACGAAGGACGTTGGGTGTTGCTGATTGCCAGCGAAGTTGGTGGAACGGACTCGGTGTCGGACCGGGCGATGGAACGGCTGGTGGGAGCGATCAGCAAAGAGGGCTATGAAGTGGTGCGTACGGCGACGCCGGAGGATGGTTTGTCGCTGGTGAAATCGGACCCTTCACACTCGGCAATTCTGCTGGATTGGGACCTCGAAGGGGAGAACCAGTTTGATGAGCGCGCGGCGCTGACGATCATTCGCGAGGTGCGTCATCGGAATAAAAAAGTCCCGATCTTCCTGATCGCGGACCGGACCCTTGTAAGCGAGCTGCCCCTCGAAGTGGTGCGGCAGGTGCATGAGTATATTCACCTGTTTGGCGATACGCCTGCCTTCATCGCCAGCCGCGTCGACTTCGCCGTCGAGCGCTACAACGAACAGTTGCTTCCGCCGTATTTTCGTGAGCTGAAGAAGTACAACGACCAGGGCGCGTATAGCTGGGATGCTCCGGGGCACATGGGCGGCGTGGCTTTTCTGAAGCACCCTGTGGGAATGGAGTTCCACAAATTCTTTGGCGAGAATTTGATGCGCTCTGATCTCGGAATCTCGACTTCGCCGCTGGGTTCGTGGCTCGATCATGTGGGGCCTCCGGGAGAGTCGGAGCGGAACGCTGCGCGCATCTTTGGCGCAGACTGGACGTTTTATGTGCTCGGCGGCACGTCGACTTCAAACCAGATTGTGGGCCACGGAGTTGTCGGGCAGGATGACATTGTCGTCGTTGATGCCAACTGTCATAAATCTATCTGCCACTCGCTGACCGTGACTGGCGCGCGACCGGTGTATGTAACTCCGACGCGCAATGGATACGGCATGATTGGTCTGGTGCCGCTGAAGCGGTTCAGCCCGGCGGCGATTCAGGAGCTGATTGACAAGAGTCCGTTCTCCAAGGGCGCGGCTGCACCGACGGCGACTTATGCCGTAGTTACTAACTCTACCTACGACGGACTTTGCTACGACGTCAACAAGGTGGTGACGGAGCTTGCGCAGTCTGTGCCGCGCGTTCACTTTGACGAGGCGTGGTATGCATATGCGAAGTTTCATCCCATCTATCGCGGGCGGTTTGCGATGGATGTTCCGGATGAGATGCCAGACCGGCCGGCGCTGTTTGCGACGCAATCGACGCACAAGATGCTGGCGGCCTTTTCGATGGCGTCGATGGTGCATATCAAGCTGAGCCCGCGTGCTCCGCTGGATTTTGACCAGTTCAATGAAGCGTTCATGATGCATGGAACGACTTCGCCGTTTTATCCGCTGATTGCTTCGATCGATGTGGCCGCGGCGATGATGGATGAGCCCGCGGGGCCGACGCTGATGGCCGAGACGATCTTTGACGCGATCAGTTTTCGCAAGGCGATGTCGTCGATCGCACACCGGCTGCGCATCGCGGATGAGGGCGATGGCTGGTTCTTTCGGCTCTATCAGCCGGATCGCGTGATGGATCCGGAGGATGACAAAAGCTATCTGTTTGAGGACGCTTCAGACGAACTGCTGGCGACGACCTCGACGTGCTGGACGCTAAAACCGGGCGAAGACTGGCACGGCTTTGTCGACGAGGACGTCGAAGACGACTACTGCATGCTGGACCCGACGAAGGTGACGATTCTGATGCCGGGCGTCAATGCGCAGGGGGCGATCGGGGAGTGGGGAATTCCGGCCGCGATACTGGTTGAATTTCTCGACGCGCGGCGCGTTGAAATTGCGCGTACCGGCGATTACACCGTGCTGGTGCTGTTTTCTGTGGGAACCAGCAAGGGTAAGTGGGGAAGTCTGCTGGAGAATCTTTTCGAGTTCAAGCGGCTCTACGATACCGAAGCTACGCTAAGTGAAGCTTTGCCGGACTTGGTCCAGAAGTTTCCGCAGAGATACAGGAATGTAACTCTAAAGGAGCTGAGCGACGAGATGCATTCGGCGATGATCGAGCTGCGGCTGACGGCGCTCGAAGGCGAAGCCTGCGAAGTGGAAGAGGTGCAGGTGCTGACGCCTGCGCAGACCTATCAGAAGCTGCTGCGAAACGGCACCGAGAAGGTGAAGTTCTCTGAGATGGCGGGTCGGGTCGCGGGCGTGATGCTGGTACCGTACCCGCCGGGGATTCCAGTGTGCATGCCGGGCGAACGTCTGGGCGGCCCTGATAGCCCGGTGATCAAGCTGATCCTGGCGCTGGAGGAGTTCGGCAAGCGCTTCCCGGGGTTTGAGCGTGAGGTACACGGCATCGAGGTCGACGCGGTGGGCGACTACTGGATGCGGGCTGTAATCGAGACGAATGGAAAGCTCGCGAATGGGAAGAAGAGCCCGCCGAGTTCGGCGCCTCCGGTGAAGCGGAAGCGGCGTGTTGCGGCGAAGAGCACGGCGGTGAAGGCAGATTTAGCGCCGGTGGATTCGCCGCTGAACCAGCAGCGGTAGCTTTATAGATCACAACAATCAGGACAGCAGGCCGTGAAGGCTCGTGTAGACTAGCGAGCATTCACGGCATTCTTTTTTGGGAGTCTATGGCTACGACTGAGACTACATTAGACGCAGGGCTCGATAATTCGCTCAACGATTCCCGTCTACTTGGGGAGTGGTTTGCGGTTGCTTGGTCGCACGAGGTTGCGTCGGGTAAGACGCTTGCCCGCCGGATTCTAGGACGCGACCTTGTGCTCTGGCGATCGGCTGATAACGGCCTGCACTGCTGGCTCGACCTGTGCATTCACCGCGGGGCGAAGCTTTCGTTGGGCGTGATTCAGCAAAGCCCGGGTGGAGATTGCCTGGTTTGTCCTTATCACGGGTGGAAGTACGCCGAGTCGGGGCAGTGCGTTGCGATTCCGGCTCATCCGGGGCTGACTCCGCCGGCGAAGGCTCGCGCCCATGTTTTTCAGGTTCGCGAGAGATATGGGGTGATCTGGGTCTGTTGCGGCCAGCCGGCGGGGGATTTGCCGGAGTTTCCTGTGGCGGAGGAGGCTGGGTTTCGGGTGCTGCTGGCGGGGCCGTATCGCTTCAAGGCGCTGGGGCCGCGGCTGATTGAGAATCTGCTCGATGTGGCGCATCTGGGCATCGTTCATGCCGGGCTGCTCGGAGAGCCGGAGCGCAGCGAGATTGAGGATTACGAAGTGGCGATGGGTGCGCGTGGTCCTGAAGCGAAGGAGATTCGCATCTGGCAGCCAGACCCGGACGGGACCGGAGTGGGTGCTCTCGTTTCGTACCACTACGAGGTGCAGGGGCCGCTTACCGCCGGGTTTGTAAAGCTGGCGCGTGGAGAAGATGGCGCGGAGCGGATGGGTTTTCTGGCGTCGGTCGTTCCGGTGGATGCCGAGACGAGCGAGATGCGGTTGGTGATGGCGCTGAATCACGCCGGGGAGATACCCGATGCTGAGCTGATCGCTTTTCAGGATCGCGTCGTGGAGCAGGACCGGGTTATCGTGGAGTCGCAGAGGCCGGAGCTGTTGCCGCTGGACCTGCAGACAGAGCTGCATCTGCGGTCGGACCGGATGGCGATCGCCTATCGCAAGTGGCTGCGGGAGATTGGGTTCACCTACGGGGTGGCTTAGTGGGGGTCGCGACCGAACGAATTGCGCCACGGCTGCCATGGTTTATCTCCGGAGATGTAGATGGATTCTTTGGGCTGTTCTTTTCCGGATTTCCCGATTTGCTGCTGATTGTCGGGCTGGCCCCGGTATGCGGATTTTCGGTTGAGTTTGTCTCCGGCACGGTGCTGCCCGGTGTTGCGCTCTCGGTCTTCGCCGGAAACCTGTTTTACGCATGGCAGGCGCGCCGCCTGGCTCGAAAGACTGGGCGGGACGACGTTACGGCGATTCCGTTTGGGGTGAATACGCCGACGATCTTTGCCTATGTCTTCCTCATCATGGGGCCGGTCTATGCGCGAACTCATGATGCGACGCAGGCCTGGCATGCAGGCATATTCGCAAGCCTGCTCAGCGGCGTGGTGCAGACGGCCGGAGCGTTTGGGACCGACTGGCTGCGGCGGCATACGCCGAGGGCTGCGCTGCTGTGTCCGTTGGCGGGGCTGGCGCTGGCTTACCTTTGCCTGGGATTTGTCTTTGGCGTCTTTCAGCAGCCGGCAGTGGCGCTGGCGCCGATGATCGTGCTGTTTACGCTTTACGCATCGCGGGTAAAGCTGCCGGGACGAGTGCCGCCTGCTCTGCTGGCGATCGGGATTGGTGCGAGCCTGGTCGCGGTGCTGTGGTATTTTCACCTGTATCAGGCACCTGCCGCAGTTACGGTTTCGCCCGGGATTTACCTGCCGCATCCGGTGAACGTATTCGCGCTCTTTGGCCGAAGTGAATGGTGGAGCTACCTCACGATCATTCTGCCGCTGGGGGCGCTGGACACGCTCGCTTCGCTGCAGATTCTGGAGAGCGTGAAGGCGGCGGGCGATGATTTTGAGACGCGGCCGTCGCTGTTGATGAATGGCGTCGGGACTCTCGCGGCAGCGTGTCTGGGCAGTCCGTTCCCGACGACGCTGTATGTCGGCCATGCGGCGCATAAGGCGAATGGGGCCAGGGCGGGATACTCGGCGCTGAACGGGTTGGTGACGCTGCTGCTTTGCCTGACGGGAGTTCTGCCGCTTGTGCTGCGCGTCGTTCCGCTTGAGGTGGCCGGGCCGGTCATTGTCTGGTTTGGGCTGGTGACGGTGGGACAGGCGTTTGTCGAGGTTCCGGCGAACCAGGCCGTGGCGGTGGCGATGGGGTTGATTCCGATGCTGGCGCAGTGGGCTACTTCTCTGTTGGATACCGTGCTGGCAAAGGCGGGAAGTTCATTGGCCGAGGTTGCTCCACGGCTGATGGCTGGGTCGGAACTGGCTGTTGGCGGATTGATTGCGCTCGGGCAGGGTGGTCTGCTGACTTCGATGTTGTGGGCTGCGGCTTTGGCGCTTTCCGTTCAGCGGAGGTTTGTGGCTGCATCGGTCTGGCTCGCGGCTGCGGCGCTGCTGGCGGCCTTCGGGGTGATTCATGGATACGCGCTTACGCCGGCAGGGGTGGTTGGCCGGATCGGCTGGTGGGTTTCACCGGAGTTCGCGATAAGCTACGCGGCTGGAGCGGCTTTTCTTTTGGGGTGTGGCTGGTATTGGCGCGAAGGCAAGGTAGAGGAAAGTGTTTCGTCTCAGGCTTAATAGGCCTCTGCCAAAGACGCGTCTCCCACATCTGACCGGTCCGGAGCGGCGGAAGAAAGGCTCTGCCGCAGCATGGGCAGGACCAGCTCCAGAATCTGTGGAACGACCTCATCCGCGGGTGCCCGATCGGGGGTAAGCGACCACTGGCGAGCTGTCCCGTAGATTGCCCAGGCCGCGCCGCTCGCGGCGATCTGCGACAGGGGCGAGTCTCCGCCGCCGGTGTTGCCGGGCCGGACTTGTCCTGGAGGACCCATGAGCACCCGGCGGATGGCTCCGATAATGGCTGCGTCGATCAATGGCTCGAAGGCGGTGCGCCCGTCGCATCCTGGATGATTTTCGCGGATCACGGTGAGGTAGTCGCAGGTCGCCCGGATGATCGCGGTCGCGGCAGATGGGCATGTGCCGTCAAATTGGACGTCGCGCTCGTGCAGCAGCTTGTGAAAGCCGCCGGCGACCAGCGCGTCGAGCAGCGCGAACTTGTCGTTGTAGTGGTCGTAGAAGGTCGCGCGATTGACGGTGGCCGCCTCGGTAATGTCCTGCACAGAGATTTCTTCGAAGCTCTTCGATTGCAAAAGGGTACTCAGCGCCCCCTGCAGGAGCTGGCGGGTGCGGCGGATTCGCGGATCGCGGACTTCGCAGTCGGAGAGAGGCATCGATTCTTCCTGTGTCAGAGTATCAAATGCCGGTTTTCAGCATTTTGTGAATCTCTATACAACGACTGTCGTCTAATTGATGAACGGCACTTATCGTTTAAGCGGCTAACGTCGCGAAAGAGGAGATCTGAGTATGCCTACATTGCTGCAATTGGATTCGAGTCCGCTGCCGACGTCGGTGAGCCGTGAACTGACGCGGGAGTTTGTGAAAACCTGGGAAGCTGCGCATCCCGACGGCAAGGTGATCTATCGAGATCTGGCTGTGGCAGCGCCGAAACCGCTGGATGCAGCGTGGATCTATTCCTCGTTCACCCCGGAAGCTGCACGTACGCCGGAGCAGGTGGCGACTCTGGCGGTTTCCGAAGAGCTGATTCGGGAGCTCGACGAGGCGGACGAGTATGTGATTGGCGTGGCCATGCACAATTTTTCAATTCCTTCGGTGCTCAAGCTTTGGATCGACCAGATTGCCCGAAGCGGGAAGACCTTCGCGTACGGGGCGAGCGGTCCTCAGGGACTGCTGAAGGGCAAGCGGGCCACGATTCTGGTTGCAACGGGTGGAGTCTATGACGCAGACGGGCCGATGGGCGCATACAACTTTGTCGAGCCCTATCTAAGGTCGGTGCTTGGATTTCTTGGCGTGACGAATGTGAAGTTTGTGACTGCCGGGGGAGCTGCTCAGCTGATGTCTCCTGACGCGGACCGGGCGGCGTTCCTGAAGCCTACACTGGAGCGCGTGCGCACGCTGGTGGCCTGAGCGGCCGGTTAATTGGTTGAACAGGGCGCGTTGGATGGTCTCTAAGATCATCCAACGCCTGTTTTCGTTGTGCCAGCGCGGCTCAGTCAGGGCCGGCAGAGGGCCGATTTGTTGACTAGACTTAACAACGGACTTAGCGCGTCTGTTATTCGCGGGTGCGGTCGACGACTTTGTAGCCCTCAGGAATAGTGAAGAAAGATGGGTCGGGCGCTGAGGTTGACAGTTCTTTCACCGTGAACACCTGCTTTCCGGTCTGAGGGGTTTCAACTGTCGATTCGAGGTTGAAGCCCAACTGAGTCGAATACCAGAACTCCCTGCTGGTGACCATAGGTTTATCGTTGCCCATAACGCCGGCTTCGATGGTGGTTGTTTCGCGATAGCCATGGGTTTCAACGCCGTTGGAGCTGTTGAGGCCAAGGTCCTCATGCTGGTGGAAGCCGTTGCCATTCGGAAGGGGGCCGGAGGGGCGGATTGCAGGAGGATATTCGGCCTGCGTGGTGAGGGAATATCGATAGAGATCGCAGACCTTGTATTCGACTTCGCAGTTGTACCAGGTGTGCCGATGAGGATCGGTGATCTGAAAGACGTTCATGCGAGATTGGATCTTGCCGCCTTTGGGAACAAGCAGCCAGCGCTCCTGGTAGATGCGTCCGGCCTGGTCGCGCATGACATGGCGCTCGTTGACGACGGTGAATGTGCCTCCGTTGCCGAGCGGGCGGGACCACTCGGTGGCGAGTGTGAGGATGAACGGGGCACCGGCCTTCGGCGGAAAGAAGACCGATTCCATCCGGCCGCTTTGGCCGCCGTCCTGACGCACTATGGTTTGCTGGGCCGGGGCCTGGGCGACTGCCTCGTATGAAAGTGTGACCGCGCTGGCAACGAGCAGGAGCAGAAGCCTGATGCGCATAAGTCCCCCTACGCTTGGCGCCAGTATAGCCCCATGGAGTTATTCGAGTTAGTGGTTTCTTGGATTTTTACAAGCATTTTTGGTGAGCGTCTCGTTCGGAGGAGCGGAAGTGTTATTGGGAAATGGCCTCTCAATGACAGATTTCTAGGATCTGAGTGCCGTACTTATCCACCTTCGCCGGGCCCATGCCGGGGATCTCCTGCAATTGATTTGGGGTTTGGGGGCGGCCGTGGGCGATGGCTCGCAGGGTCTTGTCGTGCAGGACAACGAAGGGCGGCATGCCCAGCTTCCTGGCAACGGTGGTGCGCCAGTCTTTCAAGGCTTGCTCTAGTTGCTGGGCCGCCGGGCCCAGATTCTCGGGCGTGGCCGTCGCGGATGCTTTGGGTTTCTTCGCGGCAGTCTTGCGGTCTTTGGCGAAGGGCAGTGACCCGCTGGACTTAGCGCCTCGATTGTCTGCCGGCAGTTGAATCTCGAGTTCGGCGTTGGAATCGAGAGCTTCGCCTTCCGAGGTGAGTGAGATCTTGCGGTAGAGGATCGTCTCGCCGTCCTTGATCCATTCCGCATCTTCAACGGAGATGAGGCCGGCCTTGGCCAATGCCGAGAGATAGCTGTCGAGCTCTTTGCGATTGAGGTTGCCAGGGAGTTCTTTGAGCAGGCGCCCATGCGACTTGCCCGGCGAGTTGCGAAGCGCTTCGAGGATGGCTTGCAGGGTCGCAATCTCGGCCGTGGATGCAGGGCGGTGTTGCTGCGCCCGGCTATCGGTCGGGTTGCAGAAGTCGCAAAGGCCGCAGCGGACGCTGCCATCTTTGAGGTCGCCGAAATGCAGCACCAGCGCGGCCATGCGGCATTGGTGGCCGTCGACATATTTCTGAACGAGTTCGAGTTGATTGCGGCGGTAGTCCGACTGGCGCGTGTAGGGCGCGGACCACTGGCTATCGCCGCGGATGGCGTTGTTGTTGTAGTCCACCGCAGCACCGCCGTGAATGAAGAGCTTTTCGATGGCCTTGGCGAAGGTCTCTTCGTCGATGTCGGTGTTCTTTGGATTGGCGATCAGGGACTCGCGAATCTCATCCAATGGCCGCGACTCTGCGCCGAGAGCCTTGTAGACCTTCTGCATGATGTCGACGGCGGGGTAGTCGCGCTTCAGGAAGAAATCGTGGGTTCGAATGTCGGCGTAAGAGTGCATGAGGATTGCGCGGCTGGGCTGGCCATCGCGACCGGCGCGACCGATTTCCTGGTAGTAGCCCTCGATGGTCGACGGCAGTGCTGCATGGACGACAGTGCGGACGTCGGCTTTGTCGATACCCATGCCAAAAGCGATGGTGGCTACGACGCAATCGAGCTTTCCGGATTGGAAGCTCTGTTGAACGCTCTCGCGGATCTCCGACGGAAGACCGGCGTGATAGGCGGCGGTGGGGCAGACGTGATTGAGCTGGGCTGCTAGCGCTTCTGCCTTGGCGCGGGCCGGGGCGTAGATGATGGCCGGGCGTCGCGAGGGGTCCTGCAACAGTTCGCAGATGAGGTCGGCGCGCATCGGCATGGGGACTTCACTGACCTCAATGGCGAGGTTGGTGCGGCGAAATCCGTGGATGAACTTCTTCGCTCCCGTGAGGCCGAGCTGGGTGAGGATATCGCGCTGCACTGTGGGAGTCGCTGTGGCTGTGAGCGCAATGACCGGCGCGGGCCGCAGGGCTGGCAGATACTGGCCGAGCATACGGTAGTCGGGGCGAAAGTCGTGCCCCCATTGGGAGATGCAGTGGGCCTCATCGATGGCGATGAGCGCAGGCTTTCGCTTGGCGAGCATCTCGGGAAAGCCGGGAACGCGGAGGCGCTCCGGTGCGATGAAAAGAAATTGGAGGCTACCGTTGAGGTAGTCGACGCAGGCCTGCCGGCTGACGGCGCGGTCGAGCCCGGAGTGAATGCGGGCGACGCTGAAGCCGAGGCTGACGAGCTTGGCGCACTGGTCTTCGATGAGCGCGATGAGCGGACTGATGACAAGGGCTGTGCCTCCGCGAGCGATAGCAGGGAGCTGATAGCAGAGGGATTTGCCTGCTCCAGTGGGCATTACGAGCAGCAAATCTTCACCATCTACGGCGGCGCGGCAGACAGCTTCCTGATTGGCGCGGAAGGAGGCGAAGCCGAAGGATCGATGAAGGATTTCGGCGAGTGAATCCTGCATTGTTAGGGGAAGCGCTGCCTGGGAGGACACATTCCTATTCTACCGCCGGGAGCAAGCTGACGGCGGCATAGCGCCAGTACTAGCAAGGCTCCTCTAACGAGCAACGCTCCTACCACTGCGACCAGTCGCCGCGTGAGAGAACCCAGACGGCGAGGAGCAGATTGCTGGTGGCATGGGCGACGATGGCGTCGCTCAAGCGGCCGGTGCGCTTCAGGAGCAGCGCGTAGGCCAACCCGGCGACCGTGCCGACGATCCATTGCTGGCCGTGCATAAAGCCAAAGGCCAGAGATGAGAGGCCGATCGAGAGAACGGTGAGGCTGGTAAACGGGATGGCGTCGAATTCGCGATTCATGAGGCGGCGGGCGAGGTATCCGCGAAAAGCTAGCTCTTCGGCGATAGGAACGGTTATGACCGCCGCTGCGACGCGAAAGACTATCCAGGCCCACCGAGTGGCGGGCGTCAGAGATGCAAGGCCTGCGGCGAGGGCGCTCGACTCAGGCTGGTGAGACCAGAGCGCGGGGACTATCCAGATTGCGAAGATGGCTGCTCCGGTAAGAGGAGCGAGCCACGCGGATGGCAGTGTAGGACGCCAACTGAACTTCCTGAACTCGGCGCGCGAATACCAGAGGGCGATGACCGCGGCGACAAAGCGCAGAGGGTAGAGCCGTTCAAAGTGTCCCGAAGCTGCTTTGGAGAGAAACGAAGCCGCGAGAATGGCGAGGAAGGGAAGCAGGTAACTTCTCGTGGCAGGGGATTCGCTTGTATCTTCGGCGATTGGGGGAGAATCGTCCGCTGTGGCGCTGGAGGGAATTCGCCGGACCCACGAAAGTTTGCGGGTGGCCATTGAGAAGGCGAAGGCGACCGCAGTAAACGCGATCCAGCCTGCCTGCGAATGGAAACCGACCATGGCGACTTCAGGCGCTCCGGCGTTGCCGATCATGACCAGCGCGCAGATGCGCAGGATGTTGAGCATCCACACGCAGGCCAGCGCGCAGGGAATGAGCAGAAGAGCCTGCGGAAAGCGGCTTTCGCGGCGGAAGTACCAGAGCCAGACAGCGGTGAAGACGCTGACGAGGCCAAGACCCTCCATGCCGGAGCAGGCCTCGGCGATGATGACGGAGAAGCGCGAGGTTCCGACGGTGAAGGTTGTGGCGTCGACCACGACATTGGGCAGGAAATAGCGAAGGATCAGCTTTACCGAGTGAAACGCGAGGACCTGCAGCGCGCGGCCGGGGGCTGAACCTGATGCGTCCCAGATAGATTGCAGCGGATAGCGTAGGCACCAGGCGAGTGCTCCGGCGAGCGAGGCGTAGAGCCAGAGGTGTCGGGTGGCACGAAAGGTTCTGATCCAGTCAGGCAAAGGGATGCAGGCGAGGGCCAGCATCGCGATGCCCAGCAGAAGCACTCCCCTCGAGATCAGGTGAGCGGCATGGGAGGTTTGCAGGGAAGTGTATCTGAGCCACGCGGCGAGGTTGATGCCGAGAACCGCAGCTATGCAGAGCAGGTGCGCGGCAAAGGTCCAACCGCCGAAAGCAATCTCTACCCGATCAGCCTTGAGACAGGAGTAACCGAGAGCGAGAAAAACGGCATAGAAGACGATTCCGAAGGGGGCCAGGGGACCGAGCAGCGAGGCGGTATGCGGGATGCTGGCGAGGAGTGCGCAGTCGACAGCGAGAAAAATCGCGAGGAGGTAAAGCCGGGGCAGCAGGTAGCGTGGAAAGCTGAGAGACAGACCCTGCCGGGCGTGGTTTTCCTCAGTCGAAGCTTGATTTGCGCGATTGCTCATCGTTGGTGGCGGCACTCTGTCTGGCTAATTGTATTGACGGGATATTGTCCGGAGGACGCCTGTAGTCCGCAAGGCCGGTTGCTTTCCTGATTCCAGCCGGCATTGCGGACAAGGCGAATAAAAAGAACCGCGATGCAGGAATGGCTGAAAAGAAAGTGATCCGATACTTACCGGCACGAATGCCGGATGGAATCGGATCGAATGTATACCAATTACAACGAACTGCTGCTACGATTTGCGCCGGCGCGAACGAATAACCATCAGCGTTCCGCCGAGTAGCGAAAGGCTACCGAAGGCGACGCCGGGGTCGATTTCCGGAGCAACGTTGTCGCCATTACCCCACGGGTCGCGGGGATGGTGATCATCATGCGCGAGGGCAAGTGTGCTCGATCCCAGCGCGAGTGCCAGGCCGAGCGCGGAGTACTTCAGCGTCTTCATCATTTTGTGTCCTTTTTCGGTTGAGTGCGGCGATGACAGAGTACGCAAAAAGCTTATTTTTTCTGCGCGGGCGGGGAGCGCTTCGTTGAGCGATCCTCCTGGCCGCATCGCGTCGTTGCGATTACAAATTCCCGTCAGCCTGCCGGTTTGGGTTGACCAGGCCGAGGACGCCTGGGGATTGCGTGACGTTTACATGAACGGCGCGGAAAACGAATGGTTATAAATACGGCTCCGCGCCGGCAAGGAACAGAATGGGTTGATTCCGTTGTCTTTACATGGATTGTTACCCGGTAAGCCGAAATTCAGGAATCACGCATCAAGGTATCCCCCGGCGGACAGAGGTGGGAGAGGAATGCCCCATCGGAGTGTTACCGGGCGCGGAATAGAGCACAGCCGACGCAGCGGGCAGCCTTTCCGGTGTTATACCTTGATCGCGATAAAGAGGCCCGTTGCCTTGGCTAGAACTTTGCCCTCGACATCCTGGATATGGGACTCGGTCCAGTGTTTGCGGCCTTCGCTGCGCGTAACCCGGCCTTCGATTCGTATGGGAGAGTTGGAAGGGACAGGGCGGAGGTATTCGATCTGCATCTGCCGGGTCATCGCGGTGACTCCGCGAGCGCGGTTGGCTTTGCTCATGGCTTCGTCGAGCAGCGTGGCGATCATGCCGCCGTGCAGGTAACCAGGCGGCCCCTCATAGTTTTCAGTAATAACCGCTTCGCAGAAGACGGTATGGTCCGCGGTTTGAGAGAAGAGCAGACGCAGCCCGACGGGGTTGGATTGACCGCACCCGAAGCAATTGTTCTGCGCGCTGTGGCTTAGAAGAGTCGATTGCGGCGCCGCCGAGGTCAAATCGCTTCCTCCAGCACCTGTTTATATAGTTCACTGTCCACGTTGCCGCCGGTGAAGATGATGCCGATGGTATTTCCTGAGAGCGTGTCCTTCTCCTTCAGAGCGCCGGCCAGAGCTGCTGCGGCTGCGCCTTCGGCCAGGTTGTGGGTGTCTTTGTAATAGGCGCGCATGGCTGAGGCAATCTCCGCGTCGCTGACCTCGAGAATGCGGACTACGTTATCCCAGATCACCTCCATGGCTGAGGCGTTGGGTAGCCGGCAGGCAAGGCCGTCGGCGATTTTGGTTGTCGAGGGAACTTCAACAACGCGGCGTTCGCGGAAGCTTACGGAATACGATGGAGAGGCTGCGGCAACCACACCAACGATATCGGTCTTGAGGCCGAGGGCGTTGCGGGCAGCGGCGACTCCGCAGATGGACGAGCCCAGGCCTATCGGAACGTAGATGGTGGACAGCGGCGGCGCGGCGCGGAAGAGTTCGAGCGCATACGTGGCGGTGCCCATGACCAGCCGCCGGTGAAGCGACTCGACCATGGCGTGCCCGGGTTGAGCGGCGAGTTTCTGGGCGTGTTCGAGCGATTCCTGGAAGTCTTCTCCGTGTTCGATCAGTTGAGCGCCCTGCGCCTGCATGGCCAGATTCTTCTCTTTGCTGTTGCCTTTAGGCACGACGATGACCGCCTTGAGCCCGAGCAGGCGGGCTGCCATACCTACTCCCTGGCCATGGTTGCCGCGGGTGGCGGCGACAACCGTGGTGAGCCCCGGCTCGGTCTCCTTAAGGAGCGTCACGTAGACCAGTGCGCCGCGAAGCTTGAACGCTCCGACGGGCGAGTGGTTCTCATGTTTGATGAACGCCCTCGTGCCCAATCGCTGGTTGAGCAGCGGCCACGAGTACTGTGGCGTGGGCGGCATGGCGCTGTAGACAATCTTCTGGGCTGCCTCGATCTCGGCGATATTGGGCAATTGCATCTTTTCAGCTTACGATAAGGTGGTTTGATAATTGGCCCGGAGGGAGCAATTGACACGTTACGCCGGTTGGCGATCTTGTAATGTTGTTGGCGTAGGTTATGAATCTGTTCAGCTTAGCCGTAATGAACAACCGTAATCCCAAGGAGACTTTGTATGAATCGCAGAATGGCTATCAGGCAAATGAGCGGACTGGCGAGCGCGGTCCTGTTGACATCGGCCACCGTCAAGGCCAGCAGCGCCGCAAACGGCGCATTCACCGGGCAGGCTACACCGGCTCCTGCACCAGTACCGACCGGGCCTTACACGCTGCCGGCGCTGCCCTATGCTTACGACGCGCTTGAACCTTACTTCGACGCGGAGACGATGCACCTGCACCACGACAAGCATCACCAGGCCTATGTGGACAAGCTCAATGCGGCTGTAGCCGGGCATCCTGAAGTCGCAGGCAAGACGGTCGAAGAGTTGGTGGCGAACCTGAACGCCGTGCCAGAGTCGATTCGGAAGGCGGTGCGCAATCAGGGCGGCGGCCATGCCAATCACTCGTTCTGGTGGGTGACGCTGGGCAAAGGTGGCGGCGCTCCCAAGGGCGAACTTGCCAAAGCGATCGATACGAAGTTCGGCAGCCTCTCCGGCTTTCAGGACAAGTTCACCGCAGAGGCGGTTGGCGTCTTTGGCAGCGGCTGGGCGTGGCTGATTTCAACGCCTGCGGGCCTCGAGATCGAGACCACTCCAAACCAGGACAGCACCCTGACGGCCGGACACAAGCCGATTCTCGGTGTCGATGTCTGGGAGCATGCCTACTATCTCAAGTACAAGAACAAGCGGCCTGACTACGTGAAGGCTTTCTTCTCCGTGATCAACTGGGATGCAGTCAGCGCGAAATATGCGGATACGGCGAAGGCTTAGCCGAGTTGTTGAGCGGGAAGGGAACTCTTAGGCAGGGTCAGCGTGTCGAGGCGGCTTTGCCGCCTTTGGCCGCGCTGACCCTGTTTGCCGCTGTTGCATTGGGTATCGCCGGCTGCAAAGGGCAGGCTGAACTGACGCTGCAGCAGGCTGAGGGGCAACATCTTTACGCCGTCCGATGTGCCCATTGCCATGAAGAAAATGATCTGGCCCTGAAGCCTGCTCCTCCCGATATCCACGGCGTGCTGATGAAAGCAAAGCTGCCCAGCGGAATTGCCGCGACGGACGCCGAGGTCCGGCGGCAGGTACTCTTCGGCAAAGGCAAGATGCCAGGGTTTCAGGGGCGGTTTACCGAAGAACAGATGGCTGCGCTGCTTGCCTATCTGCATACGAGTATGCGGTAATCCGAAGTTGTGTTCATAAGCTGCAGAAAGGTTCATTGATGACTGGCACGCAGGAAGAGATCAGGGTCGGACAGTTGGCGATTCGTTTTTTGGTCGAGGGTAATGCATCGGGTAGGTCGGTTGCCATGTTTGAGCTCGACGTAGCGGTTGGGGCGAAGGTTCCTGTCGCGCACAGTCATGACGCTTACGAGGAAACGATCTACGGCCTCGCGGGCGTACTGACGATCACGCTGGAGGGCCGCCCACATGAAGTCGGGCCAGGCGATGCGCTTTGCATCCCTCGCGGAGCAGTGCACCGCTTTGACAACCTTCATTCCGCTGACTCCAGAACTCTGGCTATCATCACGCCCGGAATCCTCGGTCCAGAATACTTCCGCGAGGTTGCGGCTGTCATCAAGGCATCGGCCGGTGGACCTCCCGATCCTGCGAAAATCGGCGAAATCATGCGCCGCCACGGCCTGACACCCGCGACGTCATAGCACCGGCGTGCGTACACAATGCCACTACGCCGCAGTTCCAGATAGGTGAAAAACCAGCCCGCCGATTCACGTCACCAGAGAGGCGCCACAGGCTCTTCATTGAAGACCGGCTTAGGTCCGCCCTGATTTGAGAGGTGGATTGTTGCCAGATAAGACTTAGCCTGAGAATCGTAAGTTACAGCAATGCTACCGCCGCGACCGTCTGAGCCGCTGCGTCCATCGCTGCCATTGGAGCCATCGCTTCCGCTCGATCCGTTGGGTGTTCCGATGCCGCCGGAGCCTCCCCGCCCGCCGTGTCCGCCTTTTCCGCCTGAACCTCCGGAGCCGCCGTTGTCGTTCACGGTCAGCGAACCACCCTGAGGATCGATAAGGTAAAACCGCTCCTTGCGGCCCGATGAGACTCCTATTTGAAGGAGCGGATGAGTTCCCGATCTCAGCGTGACGCGAACCTGGACCGGCGGGCCGTCGCTGCCGTCTCCTCCATTCGAGCCGTCGGAGCCGTTGGACCCATTGCCGCCGTTGCCGCCTGGCGAGGGATTGTTCGGATCGGTCGAACCCATGCTGCCGCTCGTGCCGTCAATCCCTGCGGTGCCGTTTGTGCCGTTCATGCCGCTGGCGCCGGAAAAGTTCGCCTTGAATGCGTAGTCGTAGCGAAGGGGTATGTCGAGTTCAGTGGTGATGCCGGGATGGCTCGGCACTGTGATGGTGACTTGACCCGTCTTGCCGTCGCTGACTCTCGGATCCTTTGGAAGCGAAAGAACGCCTTTCTTATTGACGGATACGACAGCCGCGGTGACGGTGAGGTCCTTCCACAGAACTTTGCCCTTACCCTGTCCCTCCGTCAACAGTACCTTGCCGTCGGGCCCGGTGACGGCGACCACCAGCGGAGATTTCTCGCCCGGCGCTATCCCGGGGTTCTTAGGCAGTGTGGCCTCAATCGACGCGACCGGAGTCTTGGCCAGCGACACCCGCCATCCCATCTTCACCTGAATACTGGAGCACCCGCAGAGCGCGAGCAAGGAAGCCAATCCCACGCAGGTTGCCATCTTTGAAGGGTTCAAAACAACCCGCGCCCTGACCCTATACATATCTGTACCCCGTTATCCCTCTGCGCGACATTCGAAGCGCAATACCTCGATGGTGCGAACACAAAATTCTTCAGCGTGTTGTATGCGACGTTCGATTGGCGCGCAAAGTTTTGTAAAGATTGCTGGCGGCTTGTCACGATGAGCCCATCGCAGTAACACTCTGCGGCGACAGGAATGCTGCGCCGTGACAGCGGCGCGTGCGGAGTCTTATCGCCGCGAGGTATCGGCGCTGCTGGAGATGATGCTCAGTTCCACTTGATGATGGTCAGCAGATTTGAGTAGTCATCGGTCCACACCTTCGCTCCAGGCGGCACAGGCACCCAACGCGCGTCCTTCCCGATCGGCCCGAGATCTGCCCGGCTTCGCGCCATTACCACCCACTTTGACGGGAACTTTCCCGCATCCATCTGTGCCTGCGTTACGCCTGTGTCATCCCCGATAAGGCATATCAGTCCGGCGTCGTGTGCCAGTGCGCCAAGCGTTGGCGCAAGCTGCAAATAAAGGCTGCTGATGTGAAACGCGAGCATGCCTCCCGGAGCGACCTTGCGGAGGTAGAGCGCCAGCGCTTCTCTGGTCATCAGGTGCATCGGGATCGAGTCTCCGCTAAAGGCGTCGAGAACGAGCAGGTCGTAGCCTCCTTCCTTCGCGTCGTGCAGCTTCAGCCTCGCGTCCCCCAATACAACCGGCGCCTGAGGTGCGCACTGCTGGAGGAATGTGAAGTAGCGCGGGTTTGAGGCGATACGGTTCACCGCAGGATCGATTTCGTAGTAGGTCAGCGACTCGCCGGGCTGCGCGTAGCAGGCCATCGCTCCCGCCCCCAACCCCACCACCGCCCAGTTTGCTTTTCGGATCTCTCCGCGCTCTCCATACAGCGTCTTCGCCTGCAAGGACTGAAGGATGCTTCCCGCCGGCCCGGACCTCGTGTAATAGGCCAGCGGCTCACGGCTCTTCGTCGGGTCCAGGCTCTGCATTCCATGCGATATGACGCCGTGGAAGAGATTCCGAAGCTTGCCGTCCTGGTCGTTGGCTACGCGCAGAACGCCAAAGAAGCTGCGCTCTGTATGCAGAATCTGGCCGAACGGCCCGGTGTACAGAAAACTCGCGGCCACGAGCGCAGTGACTCCGGCAGCGAATCGCAACGGCCGCTTGCCAAAGCTCATGCACCATAGCATCGAATAGCCGAAGAAGAGAATATTCAGAGAGCGGCTAGGCTTCAATCCGAAATGCGCCATGACGGCGATGATCGCGACCATAACTAGCCCAAGCGCCAGCGGCAACAGCCAGTCGTTCCGTTTCGCTTTCAATGCCGCAGCCGGTGTCGGCGCTGGCTTGATGTCGATCGCCGGCCGCAAGAGGGCGGCGAGGATCAACGCAATCGGGAACTCGACGACGGTCGAGAAGATCACCGGCGCAATCAGCGAGTTGAAGATACCCCCGAGCACGCCGCCGAAAGAGATCCATAAATAGAACTCCGTCAACCGGCCGACCTGGGGTCTGCTGCGCGCCAGTTCGCCATGGCAGACCATCGCTACCGCAAAGAGCGTGAGCAGATACATCAGCAGCAACGCCACCATGGGGAACTCGCCCTTGGAGACGGTCGGAATCAACGAAATAAGAATGAGGAAAGGCAGCCTCCTGATTAGCCAGTGATGTGAAATCGGCGGGCGTTTTGCGAAGACGAGCACAAAGCTCATCAGGTAAATGGCCAGCGGCAGCACCCAGAAGAGCGGGATAGCCGGAACATCGGTGGTGAGCGCGGTGGTCACGCCTAGCATCAGGCTCGAAGGCACAAAGGCAAGAGCAATCCAGCGCAATCGTTGCCTCCATATTGATCCCCTGGCGGCAACGCTCTCTTCCGGCTCCGCTGGCGGTGCCTCAACGACGGCCGCATCTGATCGATGTCGCCATACGAGCGCCGCGCAGATCAACGTCATTACTACGAACAGCCCGTAGCCATAGCTCCAGAGGCGGCTCTGCACACTCAGCCGCAGCGTCGGCTCCAGCAACAACGGATAGCCCAGCAGCCCCACGAGGCTGCCCGCATTGCTGGCCGCGTACAGGAAGTAGGGGTCAGTGGAGGACTTGTGGCCTGAACTGGCAAACCATCGCTGCAGCACCGGGGTAGACGCCGAAAGCAGGAAGAACGGCAAACCCACGGCGACGGTCAGCATCCCGAGTATCCAAAGCACGGGAGTGCTTTGCGCGGGTGGCTCCCATCCCGTGGGTATGCGCAGCGGCAACACGATGAAGGGTGTTAGGACCAGGCCTGCATGGAGGGCAATCTGTGTGCGGCGTCCCAGCCACTTTGTGCTCGCGTAAGCGTACAGGTAAGCCACCATCAGCATCGCCTGAAAGAAGACCATGCACGTGTTCCAGACCGCCGCCGTGCCTCCGAGCATAGGTAGCGCCATCTTAGCCATCATCGGCTCGACCAGAAACAGCAGAGTTGCGCTGATAAACATCGAAACAGTGAAAACTATCAGTGGCACAGAACGCTTACCTCCACACTCAAGCGACTTTTCAATTCGAAAGCTGAAATAAACAAGTTGTTAATCGGCAAACTTCAATGGTCCCCGGTATCCGCACACTTCACCTGCAGCTTTCCGCGACCATTCTTTCGTCATCCGCTTGTCCGCTGCGTCAGACGAAACTCGCCCAGCTTGTCTTTTGATTTCTGTTTGAAGAATATACCGCGCTTGGCCCGGTGGAGTTCATCCTTCCAAGGTTGCAGAATCATCAGCGGCAAGATGCGTCTTCCCGTATCGCGATATACTTGGTGATTATGGCGACCGGGAAGACTTTCTATATCGAGACGTTCGGCTGCCAGATGAATGCCCATGACTCCGAAAAAGTGATTGGCACGCTGGAGTCGCAGGGCTACGCCCAGGTGCAGGTCGAGGAAGACGCCGACCTGCTGCTTTACAACACCTGCTCAATCCGCGACAAGGCAGAGCAGAAGGTCTTTAACCGGCTGAACGATTACAAGAAGCTGCACAAGCTGGGCAAGCGCTTTGCGGTGATTGGGTGCGTGGCGCAGCAGGAGGGCGAGAAGATCTTTGAGCGAGCTCCCTATGTGTCGCTGGTGGCCGGATCGGCTTCGTATCGCAAGCTGCCGGAGATGCTCGCGCGCCTCGAGGCAGGGGAGACGCGCATCACCGGCCTCGACGACCGCCAGACCGATCTAACCTTCGAGACCGAATTCACCTCCCGGCAAAACCCCTATCGGGGATACATCACCATCATTGAGGGCTGCGACAAATTCTGCGCCTATTGCGTGGTTCCGTACACCCGCGGCAAGGAGCGAAGCAGGGGATCGGACTCCGTAATCGAAGAGGCGCGGCGCATAGTCGACCTAGGTTACTCCGAAATCCAATTGTTAGGGCAAAACGTTAACAGTTACCGCGATCCTACTGGAAAGAAAAGTTTTGCAGAATTGCTTGGCGCACTTGGCGAGTTACCGGGGGTACGTCGCGTCCGTTTTACCACCAGCCATCCGCGCGACTTCACCCGAGACATCGTCGACGTAATCGACGCCGTGCCGACGCTCTGCGATCACGTCCATCTGCCGGTCCAGTCGGGATCCTCACGGATTTTGCGCATGATGGCGCGAGAGTATACGCGCGAGTGGTATCTGGAGCGCATCTCCTGGGTGAAGGCAGCAAAGCGGTCCATCGCCCTGACTACGGACATCATTGTCGGCTTCCCCGGCGAGACTCCCGAGGACTTTGAGCAGACCATCGATTTGCTGAACGAGGTCCAATACGACGCGGTCTTTGGATTCAAGTACTCGCCGCGACCCAACACTCCAGCGCTGGTAATGATCGACTCAATTCCCGATGTGGAAAAATCAACACGCCTTCAAGTTTTACTCGACCGTCAAAGAGAGATCCAGCGACTCAATTATGACAAGCACTTAGGGGAGATTATGGAAGTGATGGTTGAGGGCACCAACGCGGCGCGTGGCCAGATAATCGGACGCAGTTCTCAAAATAAGCCGGTGAACTTTACCTGGGGCAGCCCGATTGCGCCTGCTCCGGGGAGCTATCATCAGGTGCGGATCACGAAGACATTTCCCAACAGTCTGGTAGGCGAGGCGGTCTAGTGAGTTCAGCGACGGGAGGGTGGCATGGACGTTGAAATGCGAATTCGGGGCCTGATGATGGATCCCAATACGAACATGCCGATCATCATTCTGAAGGATGTGGCTTCGGATACGGTGCTGCCCATCTGGGTGGGAATCTACGAGGCGAACGCGATCCTGATCGAGATCGAGAAGCTCGCGGCCCCTAGACCGATGACGCACGATTTGACCCGGAACATCATCCAATACATGAATGGTCACCTGGATCGTGTTGTTATTACAGAACTTAAAGATGATACATATTATGCAGTCCTGTGGGTAACTCAGTCCGGTGAGCCGATTACCGTCGATGCGCGTCCCTCGGATGCGATAGCGTTGGCTCTCCGGGCAGACTGCCCTATCTATGTCGCTGAGCCTGTCTTGGCCGTCGCCAGGCTGAATACAGCCGGCCAGCCCGACAGCGCGAGCACAGAGCAGTTGCGCAAGTGGCTCGAAGGCCTCAACGACGAGGACCTGGGCCGCTACAAGATGTAGTGTCGGTCCGATCAGGATCGTACAAAGATACACGTATTGTCCCAGAAATCCCTCCACCTCTGGAGTGAGTTGCGGGCCTAACTTTGGGCCCAAGACACAGGAAACTGCACAAGATATGGTTCTCCGAGTACCGATAAACATAAGGAGAACTGGATGTTATTTGAGAGGCAATTCTTTAAATCAGCAGTGTTGGCTGTCGCTGTCCTGCTGACCGGAGCAGGCGCGGCTTACAAACTGGAAGCGCAGGGATGCGTTGTGGCCCATTCGGTAGGCGAAATAGGTGGACCCGATAGCGAGGGCGGCTATCTGGCTCCGGGGCACTGGCAGCTTAACCTTGATTACCGCCATCTGTATTCGTTCCGCCATTATGTGGGTTCTGTGGAGCAGGTGTACCGGACGGAAGGGAAATCCAACGTCCGCAATCGCGTGAACCTGTTCGACGCAGAACTGACCTACCAGATCACGCCACGCTTCAGTGTGGAAGGCAATGTTCCTGTAGAGTTCGCCAGCCGGCGCTATTACATTGGGGTCGGCAGTCTGGGCGGCGGCAGTCCGGCAGTCCCTCTGGTTGGGGATTTCGGTCTGTCCGGCATCGGCGATATAAGCTTCATGGGGCAGGGCTGGGTCTGGAACCCGAAGAAGAATCCCAGCCATAACATCCAGATCGGGCTAGGCGTGCAGATGCCGACCGGCCGGGACAATATCCAGAACAAATTTGCGGTGATACCGGGCACTCCTGCGACCAACCAGACGGCAGATTACTCGATCCAGCCGGGAATTGGCGTGTGGGCAATTCCATTTTCCGTGCAGTCATTCCAGGCGATCTCGCACTCGACCCAGGCTTATTTCAACGGAAGCTACCTCGTAACTCCGTCGGAAACGAATGGCGTGGCGAACGTTTCGCCGCTCGGAACTCCTGAACCGGCGCAAGACGCTCAGATTTCGGCGGCAGACGAGTACCTGTTGCAAGCCGGATTCGCCTACATGGTGGCCAAAGTCAAGGGGCTTACGGTAACCGGTGGTCTCCGCAAAGAAGGTGTTCCGGCGCACGACCTGATCGGCGGGAACGAAGGATTCCGTCGTCCGGGATATGCGGTTTCGCTGGAGCCCGGCGTGGTCTACAGCATGAAGAACGGGCACGATGTAATCACCGCAAACATCGATCGCGCCGTCTACCGGAACCGTATCGCGAGTGTCCCGGACATGCAACTGGGAACGCACGGCGATGCGGCCTTTGCCGACTGGCTCTGGTTGGCGAGCTTTCAACACCGTTTCTAGCCTGTTATGAATTAACTTGATCTCGCGGTGGCAGGTCTGGGGATAGTTCTTTACAGACCTGCCAGTTTTTCGTCTTTGGAGGGAATGTGTTGCGACGCTGGATTATTGTTGGTGCGCTGATGTTGTCGACTGTTGTATTTGCCGGTGCAGGAGCGGAGAAGCCTGCTTCATTCACGCTCAAGGACATGCAGGGTTCGAAGGCTAAGCTGAGCGACCTGCGGGGAAAAATCGTGGTGCTCAATTTCTGGGCGACATGGTGTGGACCTTGCGACGCTGAGATGCCGATGCTGGTGAAGACCGCCGCAGCGTACGAGGGCAAGAACGTTGCCTTCATCGGTGCTTCGCTCGATGAGCCGGAAACGCAGAAAAATATCCCCGACTACCTCAAAAGGCGGCAGGTTACCTATCCGATCTGGGTTGGCGCTACCGACGACGACCTGAAGCACTTCCAACTGGGAATCATGGTGCCGGCCACTCTCTTTATCGACGCAGATGGAATCGTGCGCGCCCGGATCCTGGGGCAGATGCGTCCCGGCGAGATCGAGGAGCGGGTGAACTGGCTGCTTGGAGGGCAGAAGGGAACCGCGCCGGAAGCGGTAGTGAAGCACCTCGATCCAAAGTAATTTACGGCACCGAAAGCAGACGCCCGCCTGTCTCTGTTAAGTTCTTTGATATGAATTTTTCAAGGGTTTGGCCGTCGCAAAAGGTATCGTTACCACTCGCGTTGCTCCTTGCCAATTTTTGCGCGGCCGCTTCAACGGCTCAGGGCGTGGTCGCCGCCGTCGATCCGTTGATCGGAACAGCGAACGATGGCAACACCTATCCGGGCGCAACGGTGCCGTTTGGGATGATTCAGTGGAGCCCCGACACCAACCAGAACTTCTACTATTACGACAAAAAGGAGATTCGCGGATTCAGCGTGACCCACCTCAGCGGGGCAGGCTGCCCGGACTTCGGAGACATGCCGATCCTCCCGCTGAGTTCGCGGCCTGCTGCTCAGCGCGATCCTAAGCATCCGGAGACCGCTACATTCGATCACTCAAAGGAGATAGCCCAGGCCGGATACTACTCCGTAGTGCTTGCCGATGGAACGCGCGTGGAGCTGACCACCTCAGACCGCAGCGGAATGGCGCGGCTGACATTTCCCAGGGGCAAGCTGGCAGGCGTGCTGGTGAATGGGCCTGGGAGCGCCTCGACCGACGTACACATGGATTTTCTGCCTCCGGTCGGCCGCGAGCACGATGGCGAGAGCCTTTCGTTTGGCGATGATGGCCTTTTGACCGGGACCGTGACGGCAGGCGGCTTCTGTGGTTCGCCTACAAAATACACCCTGTACGTAGCATTCGCCTTCAAAGATAAGCCAACCACCCACGCCCTCTGGCAGGACGGCCAGATGCAGGATGGATCCCAGAAAGTCGCGGGGAAAAGTGCCGTGGCGTGGCTCGATTTTGGCGATAAGCCGACGCTGATTCTCAAGGTTGGCCTGTCGTATGTGAGCGAGGATAAGGCTCGGGCCAATCTCAAAGCCGAACTGCGGGGTTGGGACTTTGACGCAGTTCGGAAGCAGGCGCGGGATCGATGGGCGAAGGCGCTCTCGACAATCACCATTGAAGCGGCCAATGACTCAGACCGCAAGATCTTCTATACCGGCCTCTATCACGAGCTGATCGGCCAGACGCTCTTCAGCGATGTCGACGGCGAGTACATGGGATTCGATGGCAAGGTGCATCAGCTCCATACCGGACAGAAGGGGCAGTACACGAACATCTCCGACTGGGATGTCTACCGCAACACGGTGCAGCTTCAGGCGCTGCTGTTTCCGCAGGAGGCAAGCGACCTTGCGCAGTCGCTGGTGAATGATGCCCAGCAGCTTGGGTCATATCCGCGGTGGGTGAGCGCGAACGACAGTACCTATGTGATGGGCGGAGACTCGCCGCCTATCATCCTAGCCTCGGTGTACGCCTTCGGCGCAAAAAACTTTGACGCGAAGACGGCGCTTGACTACGCGGTTAAAGTTGCAACGACTCCAGGGCTGGGCCAGCATGGCAAGGTCGAGCGCGTCAATCTGCCGGAATATCTGAAGCTGGGCTACATTCCTTCGTCCAACGCGATTTCCGTTTCGGAGACGCTCGAGGACACCAATGCCGATTTCGCGATTGCGCAGCTTGCCGCAGCGCTCGGAGACACCACTTCGCACGACCTGATGCTCAAGCACGCAGGCAACTGGCGCAATCTCATGGACCCGGATACACGATGGATGCGGCCGCGGCTTGCGGATGGAAGCTGGCTGCCGGGGTTCGACGCCGAGAAGTCGCGGCCCAAGCGCCCGGATGCCTCCGTGACGACGGATCAGCATGGGTTTGAGGAAGGGAATACCTATCAGTACACCTTCATGCTGCCGTTCGATTACCAGGGGCTCTTTGACGCGATCGGCGACGACGCGGTTGTCGACAAGCGGCTGGATAAGTTCTTTACCAAGCTTGTCTGTTGGGGTGAGCCTTGCTTCAATATGGCCAATGAGCCGGATTTCGTGACTCCGTACGCTTATACCTTTCTGGGCAAGCCGTGGAAGACGGCGGATGTAGTGACGAGGGTTGAGAACGAGACGTTCAATGCGACGCCGGGTGGCATTCCGGGCAATGACGATCTTGGGGCTACCTCCGGAGTGTATCTGTGGAATGCGCTGGGAATGTATCCGGCTATTCCCGGCACGGGCGGCGTGGTGCTGGGAACTCCACGATACGACCGCGCCGTGATCAAGCTTGGCGGAGGCGGCACGCTGACCATCACGCGCAAGGGAACTGGGCACTACGTTCAGTCGGTGAAGTTGAACGGAGCCCCGCATCCGAGTTCTTGGGTCAAGGCTGATGATGTGCTGGGGAAGGATTCGCGGATTGAGTTCACGATGGGCACGACGCCTGGTGACTGGGGCACTGCAATAGCCGATCGTCCGCCATCGGCTTCGGCGAAGAAGTGACACAGGTTTCTGCGGTGAACTTGAGGTTAACGTCTGCAAGTTCAACAAAATACTGAACACTTACGTCTGATAATAGCGAGACTGCTTGTGATTGTGCTGATACCGATGATGAACGGAGGATTGGGAACGGTGCTAGTCCGACCGGGAGCCGTGAAGGATGTAGAGGCGGTCATGGCACTCGTCCGGCGAGTCGTCCCGCTCATGCGGACGACCGGAAACCTGCAGTGGGATGACAACTACCCAAATGCATCTGTATTCAACCGCGACGTTGAGCTCGGATACCTGTGGCTTGCGAAGATCGAAGACCAGCTTGCCGGCATTGCAGCAATCACCACCGATCAGGAGCCGGAATACGCACAGGTAGGCTGGGACATCTCCGAATCGGCCGTGGTGGTTCACCGGCTGGCTGTCGACCGGGAATTTCGGGGACAGGGCGTAGCAGCGGCCCTCATGGCTCAGGCTGAAGCCGTCGCCAGGGCGAGAGGGATTGCCGTCCTGCGCGTCGACACCAACTCGCAGAACGAGGCCACGCAGAAGCTGTTCCCAAAGCTGGGGTACATCTTCGCCGGGGAGATAGGGCTTGGCTTCCGGCCGGGGTTGCGCTTCCTTTGCTACGAGAAGCGTCTGCCATGACGCTCCGTGAGGGAAATCTTAGGTCGACGTCAATGTTACAGAATATCTGTTATCAGACATGATATCTATAGAATTTACCTCCACTCCTGCCCCTTAAGATTCAGTGCTGCAAACGTTTATGCCTCCGCGATCTTGCCCCAACATTGGGACGTTTTCCTGTGGTTCCCTCCAATATCTGTAGAGCTCGCATCGCATAGCGAAGACGACGAACCATTTGCTCCCCATGCTGCATCTACCAACTCATGACTGGTATTGCGAAGACTTTCAAATTGGGCGGCGACCTCCAGGTCAACCGCCTTGGTTTTGGTGCGATGCGGATTGTCGGCGACGGCGTCTGGGGCGAGCCCAAAGACGCCGAGAATTCAAAGCGAGTGTTGAAGCGGGCCGTCGAGCTAGGCGTGAACTTCATCGACACCGCCGATGCCTACGGTCCTGCGGTGAGCGAACGGCTGATCGGCGAGGCTCTCGCGCCATACTCATCCGGAGTCGTGATCGCCACCAAGGGCGGGCTGACCCGCCAAGCCCCTAACAAATGGTCGCCAGTGGGCCGCGCGGAATACCTGATCCAGCAGCTCGAACTGAGCCTGCGCTATCTGCAGACCGAGCGGATCGACCTCTGGCAACTCCATCGCATCGACCCCAAAACTCCCGTGGAGGAATCGCTCGGCGCTATGAAGAAGATGCAGGAGCAAGGCAAGATCCGCCATATCGGGCTGAGCGAGGTCAAGGTTCCGGAGATCGAGCAGGCGCGGAAGATCGTCGACATTGTCAGCGTGCAAAACAAGTACAACCTGACGGACCGCGTCCATGAAGACGTCGTCGAGTATTGCGAAAAGCACGGGATCGTATTCATCCCGTGGTTCCCTGTCGCAGCCGGCAAGCTGGCCCAGCCGGGCGGAGTGCTGGACGCGGCCTCGAAGAAGAATGGCGCGACCGTGAGTCAGCTTTCCCTGGCCTGGTTGCTGCAACATTCTCCGGTGATCCTGCCGATTCCGGGCACTTCATCCGTGCAGCATCTTGAGGAAAACCTGAAGGCCGCCGACGTCACGCTGAACGATGCGGAGTGGGCCGAGATCGAGGCTGCGGCAAAAGGCTGACCTGATCAACTTCGCTTGCCGAGGAGAGGGATCGCTGTATGCGGTCCCTTTTTCTTGCATAGAATGGGTGCGATGCAGAGTTCCCTTTCTGCCGAGGAGTGAAGATGGCGCTGAAGTTTACGACTTCGTATCTGGAAGATTCGCTGGGGGTCTTGCGCTACTACAAGCGGCTGGCCGAGCAGGCGATGGCGCAGGTGACAGACGAGCAACTGTGCGCAACGCTCGATCCGGAGATGAATTCGATTGCCCTGATCGTGAAGCACATGGCGGGCAATATGCGGTCGCGCTGGACTGACTTTCTAGCAACGGATGGAGAAAAGCCTGACCGCAACCGCGACACGGAATTCTGCGACGGCCCTCCAGATCGACCCACCCTTATGCAGATCTGGGACGAGGGCTGGGCGAAAGTCTTCTCCGCACTCGAACCATTGACCGAAGCTGACCTTACACGAACAGTCACCATCCGCGGCGAAGCGCATTCAGTGATGCAGGCCATCAATCGCCAGCTCGCCCATTACCCCTACCACTGCGGGCAGATCGTCTTTCTCGCGAAACACCTGCAGAGCGCAAACTGGCGTTCGCTGAGCGTGCCGCGCAACCGTTCTCAGGAATTCAACGACGCAGTAGCAGCGGGTGAAGCCAGCCAGCGCTGAGAGCCCGCATCCCTCTGCCACCAATACGGCGCACAATCATGAAGTGTTAGCGAGCCGGCCGCAGTCGGCCGGCTCGCTGGGTTGACCTTGAAGCGTCTTAGAAAAGGATCTTCAGGGCGAGCTGCGTGTTGTAGGGTTCGCCCGAGCCGATGCCCGGCGCGCCGTAGGAGACGCCGATGGTCGAGGTGCTCCAGCCAAAGGCGGAACCGTAGCCAAGATTGTTCAGCGGCTGCGCCAGGTTGGTGCGATTGAAGACGTTGAACATCTCTACGCGGAACTGCGCGCGGACGCGTTCCTTGTAGATGGGTATGTTCTTCAACAGGGACAGGTCCACGTCACCGAAGCCGGGTCCGACGACCTGGTTGCGGCCCAGATTGCCATAGGTGCCACTTGCCGGCACAACAAAGCTGTTGGGGTTGAGGTACTGCGCATAGGAGTGTGACTGCACCGAGCGGTCGCTGTTGAGGGCCGGGCCCGTGATGCTGGCACGGTCCTCGCCCTCGCCTGTGCCGCTGTTGTCGTGGCCGGTGAGCACGTTGACGGGTTGGCCGTTCTGGAACTTGAGGATGCCGTTGACCTCCCAGCCCCGCGTCAGAGCCTTCGGTCCGTACGCAAGGGCGGGAATCGCGTAGCTGACATATGCGGCGAAGTGGTTTCGGATGTCATTATTTGCGTTGCCCCAGTCACCGCCCAGGTTGAGCGAGTTCTGCGGGATGGTGTTAAAGACACTGGAGTCGTCCAGATTGTGGCTCCAGGCGTAGGCGAACTGGCTGTTAAGCCCATGCCACGAACTGCTCTTCAGCGTAACCTGCAGCGCGTTGTAGCTGGACGAAGCCGCGGAGTTGATCTGGTTGATGATGCCGAAGTTGGGGTACTGGCTGAAGTAGGGCCGCGTGGACTGCTGGTAGCTGAACGTGTTTCCCTTCACCGTCACGTTCGATGAGTTCTGGTCGCCTCCGAGTGCATTCTGGTTGATGTCCTGCAGGACGAGGTTGTGGCGGCTGGCCGAGCCGACATAACCGACGTTGAGCAACCAGCTCTTGCCTATGCTTTGTTCGATGTTCAGGCCGAAGAGCTCGGCGTAGGGTGTTCTGAAGTTGCGGCTGACCGAGTAGATTGAGACCACGTTGCTGCCCGTGGGCTGCCCCTGGCTGGCCGTGAAGATCGGGGTTGCCTGGTTCAACGTCCAGATGGGCGCCGGATTCGGCGTGTTGAGAACGATGGACTCGTTGGGCTGGCTGCCGGCTGGGTTGTTGTTGACGCCGCCTGCGCCGCCGTTGGGGATGCCGATATTGCCAAAGAAGGCCTGGCCGGCTGGTTGGTCGTAGTACATGCCGAAGTTGGCGCGGATGACCGTGCCGTTGCCCACTTGGTAGGCGAGCCCGACGCGCGGAGAGATGTTGAGTTTGTTGCTGTCGTAGATGTACCGCGGCGTGTGTGAGCCCCCGCTGGCTACCACCAGACCGGTGGCGCTTGTGGGGTCGAAGATGGAGAGATTCGGATCGTTGGTGAAGTAGGGCTGCTGGTAGTCGTAACGCACGCCGAGGTTGACGTTCAACTTCGGCGTGACCTGCCAGGAGTCCTCCGCGAAACCGGATCCGGTGTGGGTGTAGATGAAGCGTTCCTGTGTGCCGAGGGTAATGTTGGACGTATACGCGTAGCCGGCAAGAAAATCGGCCAGAGTCTTGACGTTGGAATCGGTGACCGAGGCATCGCCTGCCCAGGGTCCGAGTACGCTTGGGCCGGTGCCGAAGTTGAAGGCGCCGCGGGCACCCCAGTTGTAGTAGAGGTCGATGTAGGCGCGGCGATACTCAAGACCGAAGCGGAGCTGGTGCTTGCCCACCGTCCAGGAGAGCGTGTCCGCAATCTGGCCGGAGATGTCATTGCGGCCCGAGGTCGGCGTGACGCCGATGGAGTCGAAGCCGTTGATGGCGATCTGCGGAGCGCCGGACAGAGTAGCCCCGGTATTGAGGCCCGCCAGTGTCTGCGGATTCTGGCTGTGCACCTCATCGGCAAAAGCCTGCATGAAGTAGCTGACGCCGACGGCAACCTGGTTGGTCAGGCTGGGGCGGATGCTGTAGTTCCAGACCGTGTTGTAGTTCTGGATGTGCGAGGGAACAGTCTGGAAATACTCCGGCAGGTATGAGCAGACAAAGATACAGCTAGGTGCATCGGCGTAGCCCTGGCCGAAGTACCAGATGGCCGACAGGTGGCTCTTATCGCTGAAGTTGTGGTCAAGATGGGCCACGATGTTGTGGCTATAACCGCTCTGCGGCGCGCTGCTGGAGTAGTTGCCCGGATTGGCGGGAAGATTGGCAATGGCGCTGGGATCCCACAGCGTGCTGAGGATGTTCTGCGAGACTTGGCTGGGCGCGACCTCGTATTTGCTCAACTCCGCGAGCGCCAGCGTCTGGTAGGCCGGCGAGGGCTCGGTGACGGTATTCGCCCCTCCGATAACGAACTTCTGCTCCTCGTACGTCAGGAAGAAGAAAGTGTGGTCGTGCCAGATGGGCCCGCCGAGCGTACCGCCATAGTTTTGGTTGCGGAACGGCTGCTCCGGCGATCCGGGGGTAACAAATGGCGAGACCACGGCCAGCGCCTCGTTGCGGTTGTAGTAGTAAGCATCGCCGTGGAACTGATTGCTGCCGGACTTGGTGGTGATGTTCAGGTTGCCGCCCGGGCTGCGGCCGGACTCGCTGTTGCCGGTGGTCTGGAGCGAGTACTCGTCCAACGCCTCAACGGGATAGACGACACCGGCGATGCCGCTGATGCCGCCTTGATTGACCGCGTCCACGTTCAGGTACAGATCGTTGTTGTCGGTGCCGTTGATGGTGTAGTTGATCTGATTGCTGCGCGTACCGTTGACTGAGCCGGAGTTGTTGTAGCCGGCAAAGGCCACCGAGGTGCCGAGAAGCTGCGTGAAATCGCGGCCGTTGAGCGGCACATCCTGTAGCGATTCGCCGTCGAGGACCGTGGTCTGCGTGACAGTGGTAGTGTCCAGAGCCAGGCTGTCGGCGGAGACCTCGATGGTGGTGGCCTGCTGCGTGACGGGCAGCTTGACGGGCAGCGTATAAATCTTGCCCGCCTGCACCTGCACCCCGGTGACATCGGTGGTCTGGAAACCGACGGCTTGCACCTTGATCGTGTAGGTGCTCAGCGGGAGATCGCTAAACAAGAACTCGCCCGCGCCGGAGGAAACCGTCTCGCGAACCGCTGCGGTGGCCACGTCGGTGGCCGTTACCTTGACTCCGGGAATAACCGCACCTGAGGTGTCGGTAACCGTGCCATTGATACTCCCGCGGAAAGTCTGCGCCAGCAATGGCACAGAGAACAGCGACAGCAGGGCAAGCAGGGCCGAAGATGCCTTCAGCAACCCTCTGAATTGTTGCATTGTTCCTCCTTGAAGTGATACAGATTGTCCGGGCCATGCCGCTGATAGAGCTGCAGCAGAACCGCGGATAGTTAAGGTATGTGGATGTATGAACCCGAAGGCTGCGTGCAGGTAGCACTAACAGGTCAGCATCACTATAGAGTGCTCAGGGACTGCAGCAAATGAATCGAACCGTTCTCGGTGAATCGAAAGGGCTAGCTAAAGAGTGAGCAGCAAAACTCTACAGCATCACGCGCTGTCGGGGACAACAACAAATGCGCGGGATGAAACAACAAGTTCTCGGGATGAAATAACAAATCCGTGGGATGGAAAGCTGGTTCAACATAGAATGCACCGAGCATAACACAACGTCCTCACGGGCTCTCAATGGTGTACGCCCTACATTGGGCTACTCGGCTAGCCACACCGCGGCGATCGACCTCACCGACTTGATATGGAAGCGTGCTCGAATGAGCGGTTTCTCTCTCTTCGCTTAATCACCGGCAACCATTGCGGCGGCGTGGAGCACACTTGTTCCTCTGGTTGGTTATTGTCACCATAGGCTTCACTCCGCCGGAGCCGGTCGACCATATGCGGCGCTCGGAAGTTCCCTCTAACGGGCGGCAAATCGCCGAGTCATTCATCGAGGGCCGATCAGTAAGGACAAGTCGGCTTGTGCCCACCAAAGGTCTGGGCAGGATCGTCAGTTTACGCTCTCAGGCCAAAGCACTTATCGAGAACCAATTGGAGGCTCAAATTCGCCCGCCTTGGCGATCAAATTAAATTGCCTCTGTACCGGGAACGCCCTTATATTCACCCATTGGTTGACGCGAGGCGGTGCCCACACTTCATTCGCCCTCGAATACCGGGCCTGCGGATAATTACCCTCTCCTGAAGCACAATGGAGTAAGGCAGAGGCTCCCCTTCATCTCCTCGTGGATGAAACCGTGCTACATCAGATGGTTTTAAATCCGCCCCGGGGCGCACCCCAACAATTTACCGTAACCTGAATTACATCAACGGCTTACAGTGAGAGTACATACCCTCCGGGGTCCGATTCACCCTTTGTTCGCCTCTCGGTCCTGGGCCTGCACAGGAGACTATATTCCTTCCGGAAGCGCTCTAACTGCCCGTTGACTGCGCCTCCGGCTCGGCCAGCAGGCCGGCGCAAAGCTGCTCTGAATCCTTGCGCCACCGGTGAAGCAGCATTGTCGAGATCACAATGAGAGCGAGCGTGAGGCCAATCCACATGCCATAGATGCCCCACTTGAGGACGAAGCAGAGGATCAGGCCAAGCGGCAGACCGAGCAGCCAGTAGCCGATCAGGTTGGCAAACATCGGCGCACGGGTTTCGCCGAGCCCGCGAAGCGCCCCTGTGCAAACCGTCTGCACACCATCGAAGATCTGAAAGGCGGCAGCGATCCACAAGAGACTGGGGCCAACCGCCAGCACCTGCGGATCGTGCGTAAACAGCTCGATAAGCGGCCGCGGCGCGATGAAGAAGACCAGGCCCGCAAGCACCATGAAACCGGTACCGAGGGCCAGCGCGAGCCATCCGGCGCGACGGGCGCGAGCGCTGTCTCCAGCTCCCACTGCATGGCCAACGCTGACGGACGCTGCGGCAGAGATGCCAAGCGGCACCATGTATGTGACGCTCGCATAGTTGATGGCGATCTGGTGCGTGGCCAGCGCGATTGGCGTGAGCCATCCAGCGGAGAGCGTGGCGACGTTCCAGGCGCCGACTTCGAGGGTAATCTGGCCGGCCGCGGGCAACCCAAGCCGGATGAGTTGGCGGATGCGGTCAAGCTGAGGCCGAGCCCAATGGCGGAATAGCGGGTGTCCCCGCTTGCGCTCATACCGCCAGGCAAAGCCAAGCAGAGACACCGCCATCGAGATGCGTGCGACAACTGTTGAGAGCGCTGAACCGCGTACTCCCATAGCCGGGAAGCCAAGGTGCCCATTAATGAGCACCCAGTTCCCTCCCCAGTTAAGCAGATTGGCAGCAACATAAGTCAGAGTAATGACGCGGACCTGCCCAACCCCCTGCAAATACCGTCGGGACGCCCCATAAATAAGCAGCGGCAGGATGCTCCAATCAAGGATGCGAAGGTAGCCCGCGGCAGGTGTGGCGACCTCAGGCGTGATGCCGAAGCGAGCGAAGCCGAAGCTACCGAAGAAAACAAGAATCATGAGGATGGGCGTGATAGCCATCGCCATGTAAATGCCCTGAGCCAGCCAGCGATGGCAGTCGTCGTAATCCTTGCGGCCACAGGCCTGAGCGACGAGAGGATCGAGGCCCAGCAGGATACCGATGCCGAAGAGAGATGGAGTATAGAAGACCGCATTGCCAAGAGCAACAGCACCGATGGCCGCAGGGCCAAGGTTGCCTACCATGATGGTATCGACCACACCCTGGGCCATCCAACCGAGTTCACTGAGTACGACGGGAATGGCTAGGCGGGTGAGCGCGGCCAGTTCCCTCTTCCATACGTCTTGGGCGCTCATCTGGTTACTTTAAATGCTGGCGTGGGCTGGGGCCAATCAGGTCGGAATGTGGCGATGCTCTCGTTCCACAGCACCCATTCGATAGGCATGCTATCCGTGAGAGACTTGCGCTTATGAGCGGTCGTGCGGAGTTGGTTGATAAGGTCGGCAAGAGTCACTCCTGGGGCTATTGGGCTGGATTGTGGGTGATGGCGATTGGATACTTCTTTGCCGGGATCAACCACTTTATCCATCCGGTTATGTATCTGGCGATTATGCCGCCCTATCTTCCCTGGCCACAGGAGTTAGTTCAGGTTAGCGGAGTGACGGAGATTCTGGGCGGCCTTGGTCTGCTCATTCCGGATGGGTTTGTGTTCGCGCGTATTCGGGCCTTTTCGGCATCGGGTATCGTGCTCATGCTCATCGCGTTTTTGCCGGTGCATATCAATATGTGTCTGCATCCGGATATGTTTCCGCAGACTCCGCTTTGGGCAATCTGGGCGAGGCTTCCACTCCAACTGCCGTTGATTGCGTGGGCGTGGTATTACACGCGACGGTAGAGCCGAGGTACATTTCCGGAGTTGGGTCGCTGCTCAGCAGGTCGAGGCGCTACCAGAAACGAACCAGATTCTCGGCGCGCCGCCTGCTTCGTTGTGACACAAGTCTGAGTGCACATGGACAAGAGACGCTACTCTGTGTTTCGTTTTACATGAAATTACGGACGCAAGGTTAAAGTCGTGGTTAGTATTGCCTCCGAAGAGCCACCTGCCCAGAAAGTGAATTGTCCAGGTTCGACAACCCACTTACCCTGCGCGTTCCAGATTTCGAGTTCATGTTGCGGAACGCGGAAGGTAACCGTCCTGGCTTCGCCGGGCTTAAGGTGGATGCGTGAGAAGCCCTTGAGCGCGCGCGCTGGAGTCTCTACGCTGCTCGTGTCCTGTCGCATGTAGAGTTGTGCGACTTCGTCGCCTTCCCGGCTGCCGGTGTTGGTGACATCTACTGAGACTTCGACATCGTTGTGGACGCCGGGTGCAGGGGCTTTCGCGACGAGGTTGGCATAGCTGAAGTTTGAATAACTCAGACCGAAGCCGAAGGGAAAGAGCGGTTGACCGTCGTCGTCGATATATTTGCGCATGCGCGAGGGATCGGCATTGTAGTAGACAGGGAGCTGGCCGAGGCTGCGCGGAAAGGTAATGGTGAGTTTGCCGCCAGGGTTGTTGTCTCCGAAGAGAGTTTCGGCGATGGCCTGGCCGCCAAACTCGCCGGGATACCACGCTTCAACAATGGCGAGGATGTGGTCTTTGGCCCACCCGATGGTGAGAGGACGGCCGTTCTGCAGGACTAACACGATTAGTTTGCCGGTCGCTGCAACCGCTTCGAGAAGCTGCTGTTGATTGCCGGGAAGGTCGAGACTGGAGCGATCGAAGCTTTCTCCGGAGATGCCTTGCCATTCGCCGAGAGCGAGGATAGCGACGTCGGCATTGCGGGCCAGCGCGACGGCTGCCGGGATGTCTTTGCCGTCGCTTGAGGTAACGGTAGCTTGTGGCAGCAACGCGCGAATGCCTTGCAGGATGCTGATGCGGGAACCGTTCTCTTCGCGCTCGTAATCGCCGTAACGGGCGATGGCGCCGTTGGGTCCAATGACGGCAATATGCTGCGTCGACTTTGACAGCGGTAGAAGATGGTTATCGTTCTTGAGCAGTGTCATCGATTCGCGGGCGGACTGGAGAGAGACGGCGAGGTGTTCCTTCGCTCGATGGGCGCTAGCATTGAGCGAGGTATCGACAAAAGGACGATCGAAGAGCCCTAACTCAAACTTGACGCGAAGGACTGAACGCACGGAGGAGTCGAAGTCTCCAGCGGGGATTGAGCCCTCTTTGACACAATCGATGAGTGCCTTCTGGAATACGTCGTGCGGGAAATCGTAGAACTGCATGTCGACGCCGGAGCGGTTGGCAAGGCAGACGGCGTCTTTCGGCGTGGAGGCGACGTGGTGCGCGTTGTAGAGCCGCTCGATGGCGCCGAGGTCGGAGAGGACGAATCCTTTAAAGCCCCACTCGCTGCGCAGGATGGTCTCGAAGAGCAACGGATCGGCGGTAACCGGGATGCCGTCAATCTCGTGATAGGCGGCCATGACAGATCTGGCGTGGCCCTCGCGGAAAGCGGGTTCAAAGGACTTGAGCATCACGGAGCGTAGCTCTCGTTCGCCGATGTGTACGGGTGATGTATTGGTGCCTCCCTCGGGTGAGCCGTGACCGGCGAAGTGCTTTGGTTCGGCGACGACGTTGTGGTCGGTATCGAGGCTGTCACCCTGAGCGCCGCGCACGTAGGCGAGACCGAGCTGGCCGGTGAGGTACGGGTCTTCGCCCATGTCTTCTTCGATGCGCCCCCAGCGCGGGTCGCGGGCGAGATCGAGTACCGGAGCGAGGATCATGTGGATGCCGGTGGCGCGAGCTTCGGCGGCGATGCCTGTGGCGGTTTGTTGAGCGAGAGCTGGATCCCAGGTGGCGGCGAGATTGATAGGCGCGGGGTAGACGGTACCGGTATCGAAACCGTGAAGGCCTTCTTCAATAAAGATGGCTGGTATACCAAGACGGCTATGGGTGATAACCCACTTTTGAATCGTATTGGCCTGCTCTGGAGTGGGGTTCAGATCGTGGATTCCGCCTACGCCGAGGCTGCCCCACAGTGCTTCGGCTTTTGCCGGGAGAAAGACTGCGTCCGCGGAGGCGTGGGTTTCGTCGCTGCGTTTGTCTACGATTGTTGTTGCTCCGGTATATAGATCCAACTGGCGCGCTTTCTCCTCGAGCGTCATGCGCTGGAGCAGGTCGTCCAGGCGCTTTTCGATGGGGGCGCTGGCTTGTTTGTATAGCGGCGTCGATGTGTCCTGTGGCTGCTGTGCAGCGAGTGTCGCAGGGATTGCACAGATCAGAATGGCGGCTGTGAGGTAGATAAAGAAGGTATGAGTTCGGGGATGATTGGTTCGCGTAGAAAGCGGATTGCTCAAGTCGTTCGCCTCGCTTACTGGAAGGATTTTGAGGATGGCCGGTCGCACTTGCGGGACTACAGGAGTGCGGTGATGGGTGCTGGGTCCATGTCGGTGTAGACCTGGTTTTCGCCTCCCATGCCCCAGCAGAATTTGTAATTGCGTGTGCCTACTCCGGCGTGGATCGACCAGCCTGGTGAAACGACAACCTGCTGGCTGGCAACGATGAGATGTCGCGTCTCATGTGGCGGTCCCATGAGATGAACGACGCGGTCAGCGGGCGAAATATCGAAGTACAGGTAGACCTCGGAGCGGCGCATGTGGGTGTGGGGAGGCATGGTGTTCCAGACACTGCCTGACGCAAGCTGTGTAACTCCCATCACTAACTGGCAGCTTCGCGTTCCTTCGAGATGGATCAGTTTGGAGATACTGCGGGAGTTTGCGGTCTCGGGTTCACCGATCCTTACCGGCTGCTCATTGCTCAATTGAATGAGGGCCGTTGGATGCTCCGCATGCGCTGGATAACTCAACAGGTAGTAACTCGCCGGACGCGACTGGTTGTCGCTTAGGAATACTATCGAGGTTGCTCCGCGGGAGATGTAGAGCGCATCGAGGTTGTCGAGCGGGTAGGTTGTGCCGTCGACTTCAATTGAGCCAGGACCGCCGATGTTGAGGACGCCCAATTCCCTTCTCTCGAGAAAGGCGGCGGCGCGCAGTTCGGATGGGCATGGCAAGCTGAGCGGCTTTGTGACGGGGACCGCCGAGCCGATGATGATGCGGTCGAGATCGACGTAGACGAGGTCGACGGAATCCGCGCTGAAGAGCGAGTCGATGAGGAATCCATTGCGCAGCTCTTCCGTCGACATGGTCTTGAATCGGACTTCGTCGGGGAGCTGGTGAATCTTCATTGCTTTCCCGTGATATGTTTGACGCGCGCGTTCTGCCATTGAATTCGGAGCGGCTCCTGCAATTGCTGACGCGTCGTTGTCAGATAGCTGTCCCATGCTTCCCGTGTGGGCATGTCGGCTTTGGACCATGCGGAACCGGCGTAATAGGTGAAGCTTTCTCCAGAGTGTACACGGAAGACCAGAAGGCCGTTGGGGTCGAGCTGCGTGGCGGAGGAATGCTGCGATGGGGCTGCGAGCAAGCCGGTCGCGATTCTGCCGGCGGTGGGGTTTTGAGGGGTATCCCAGACGGATAGTACATGGCCTTCCGCAAGCTGTTTGAAGTCCGCGTCCGCGTGGATGGCGAGCCCTGCGACCGCGTCGATTGTTTGCGGGCCGAAGAAGGTGAAGGTGGATTGAATCCTGTTCATACGAGAGCCGGCGTCGAGAGTGATGCGCTTGGCTTCAGTAACTTCGACGCCATCTGCATTCCACGGAGCGTAAGTAAGTTCGAATTCAAAGCGCACTGGGCCGGAAGAGAGTTGTTTGAGGTGTGTGTAGTTTTTAGAGACCCATAACTTGCCACCGCTTAAGACTCCGGTGCCGCCACATCCACGGGTGGGGCCGACCAAGTAGGAGTCGAGACCTACGCCGTCGTCGACGTGATAGGAGAGCCTGGGATTGTGGGTACGCTGGCCCTCTGCGTCGTGCTTGTAGAAACTGTCGATGACGAAGTTAGGAACGCGCTTGGACCATACGTCGATGCCGGAGGTGATTTCGCCGGTGGCTTCGAGTGCGGGGCCGTAGACGCGATAGGTTACGTATTGATTTTCCCAGGCGAAGTCGTCTTTTCGTTCAGGGGCTTCGCGACCGAAGACCAGAGGCTTTGGTTCATCGCTGCTGTCTCTGGCGACGAAGTCGATGCCGAGCTTGCCGCTTGCGGGTATGTGAACGGCTATCAGGAGCTTGTCCGGCTCGGTGCTGTTGGGGCTGCTGTAGATTTGCGTGACTAGTTTTTCGTGAGTGAGTGCGTTCTCGGCAACGAGGTTGTCGATGTTTTGGATGTGCTGGCGAAGGTCGGTGAGCGAGACCTCGACTACTTCGGGAAGGCGTGCTTTTCCGTGTGGATCTGAGATAGTCAGATGTTGGCCGTGGAGTGTGCCTGCGAAGACGAGGCTTATGAGCCATGACTTAAAGGCCAATCGCGATGATCGTGTTATGGGAACTATCATCCTGAAATCCTCACCACAGTCTGCCTTAGTTTGCTGAGAGTGCGTAGACTTCGGAGCCGGCAAGCAGGAATGCACCTACTCCGTAGACATAACTTGAGGTTGACGCGAACTTGTCAGGTGCTCCGCCTATCGGTTGGATGCAGCCTACTCGGCCATCCTGATAGACGTGCGTCAGGAGGCCGGCCCAGGCTTTCTTAACGACGGGCAGATATCTCTTGCGGTTGAGAATACCGGTGCGCACTCCCCACGCGATGGCGTAGGTGTTGAAGGCCGAGCCGGAGACTTCTGGGAGCGGATAAGCAGCGGCATCAAGCAGGCCGGGGCGCCATAGGCCGTCCGCACCCTGGAGGGCTGAGATCGAGTTAGTCATCTCTTGAAATTGAGTTACATACTTGCCGCGGTCGGGGTAGTCGCTGGGCATGGTTTCAAGTACGCGAACGAGGCCGGCCATGACCCAACCGTTGCCGCGCGACCAGAAGAGCTTCTTGCCGTTGGCTTCTTTTTTGTCGAGGAAGCTTTCATCTCGGGAGTAGAGGTGCTGTTGCGGATCGTAAAGGAGGTTTGAGGTGATCCACCACTCGTGGTTCATGTAGTCCAGATACTTCCTGTCGCCGATTGCTTTCGATAAGTCGGAGAGAACTGGCGGAGCCATGAAGAGCGCATCGCACCACCACCAGAGAGGTTTCTGCGGGTCATCGGGGCGTTTGAGCAGCGCGTCCATCCTTGCCTGGGTGGGAGCGATCATAGCGGGGTCGTGAGACTTTGCGTATAGCTCGAGATAGGTCTGGCCGATGGCGTGATCGTCGGCGTGTTCCGGACGCGGGCCTAACTGCCACTTGAATTGCTGGCCCATGGAGCGCATCGCATCCTGATAAGTCGTGCCTTGGACTGCGGGAGGGACGGCCATGAATCCTGTATAGAGAGCGGCGAGTGTCCAGTCCTGCAGGTAGTGGCCTTGCACTCGGCCGAGTTGCCAGTCTGCAACTTTACGGAGCGCATGGGCGACCTCCTTCTTCCTGAAGGCTGGAGACAGATCGGTGGCGATGGGGCCTGCGTCTGCTGGTGAGTCTCCGATAACTTCAAGCTTTTCCGATGCCGGCAGTTGAGCACGCAGCGGTGGCGATGAAGCGACAACTACTGCACTGAAAGCGAGCGATGCGCATAGAGCGGAAAGGTAGAGTGGGTCGAGAGTGCGGCAGCGATGCAAAAGCGGGCTCCTGTTATTGAGGGGTCTGGATTTGATTGGCGACTTGCATGATCTTGAATATGTGCGGGCGAGGCTGAGCAGCTTCGTAGATCTGTGTTTGCAAAGCCTCCTCAAACTTTGTGATGTCGGTGGCTCCTGGTTCGGCGGGAACGCCTTTTTTCATCTCGGTGACGAACATTCTCAGGCGAATGTAATGCGCTTCTTCACGATCGCGAATGAGCCAGCGAACCCCGTATGCCTGGCCGCGCATGGGTGTGCCGTAATTTGCGAGGTTGATGCCTTTGGCTAGTTCGGCATCGGTGAAGGTGCCAATGATGGCGCTGTCGATGTTGAGCTGATACGTGGCCGGCTTGAGTCCGGTGATCCTGAGCGGTTGCTGATCAAGATCCTGTTCGATGTCGGTGATCTGCCAGAGGAAGCGATCACCGATGTTGTTGCGGTCCATGGGGAGTGGCAGTGCCCCGTCGAGTTCAGTCCAGGTCAGAGAGGCGTCGTCTCCTGAGAGTCCGGTGATCTGGGTGTTTTGAGCGTCGAGGACGGTTTTCTTTTCGGCATCGATGGTTGTGGAGGAGACGATGGCTGGGGCGTTCCAACCTTTGAGGATGGCTTCGGCCATGAACCAGTGAGCGGTTTGCTCGGGATGAACGCGATCGGGCAAGAGTAGCTGCGTGGCGAGCGGATTGATGGCGATGCCTCGCTTGAGCGCTGCCACGAAGGGCGCATTGAGATCGATGAAGGCGGCTCCGTGTTTGGCTGCCAGTTCGCTGTCGATCTCTGCGAAGCGAGTCATGGTCGCGTTATACCCACCTGCGATGGCGGTTGGCCGGGTGAGTTCGTCATACGGGGATGGACCGAAGAGGGTGAGGCGCGCGGCGGGCAGCTTCTGTTGAATGGAGTCGAGAATGTGTTCGTATCCCTGCGTGTACTTTGTCTCGATATCTTTGTCGAGCAGCCGGTAGCTGCCGTCGTTCATGCCTAACATGATGGTTACGACGGTTGGCTTTTCGGGGAAGACATCGCGAGAGAGGCGCATGTCAATTGGGCCGGCACTGCCGCCGGTCACGCGGTCGCCGCCCACTCCGACGTTGTAGAACTGGACCTGCATGTGGGGAAAGCGGGTGGTGGTGTAGAGCTCAACCCAATGCGTGTAATACCGCTGCTCGGTGATGCTGTCTCCATAAAAGACAACCGTATCGCCATCGTGGAGGTAAAACGGCTTCTGTTGCGATGATATGGCTTGCGCGGAGAGTGGCGCGGTCAGCCGAGCCGTTAGAGCAAGCAGAGCCAGGGAGCGCAGAAGGTGGTTGACGACGCGATTCACTCGACGAGGATACACGGTGCGCTCGGAGGCTGTCTTGAGAAAATGTGTTCTTGCAGTCCGCAAATGTTTTAGCGGCCCGACGGTTGTTGCGTCAGACGTTCGATGAGTATTGCGTTGCGTTTGGCTTGCTTGGCGAGCGAGTCGAGCCAGGCTTGTTCGCCCTCTGCATGAGCGCCTTCGCCGATCATGCCTACGCCTACCAATCCAGCGACGTAACGCGCGACGAAGGCGATATCACCGGCTCCGCGGGTCATGGGGCCGGCCTCTTCGACGGGGCCAAGGTCGAGGTCTTCGCTGGCCTTGCTCCACTGACGTAGCAAGTCGCGGCCTCCCGGGGTGACGGCCATTGCGGGATAGCCCTCGTCGAAGGTTATTTTGGCATCGGTTTTTGGGAGATGGGCGGCGACGATGGCTTGCATCTTCGCTTCGACACGGGCGGTCTGTTCGTCATTGAGCGTACGGATATCGCCGTTGGCGATGGCTGTCGGTGCTATGACATTGGCCTTTCCCGTGGCCGATCCGCCGGTGCTGTCTGCGTTGAGCTGTGCGGTTGCACCTCCGAGAACGAGACCGGGGCTGTAGGTGAGGCCTTCTTCGCGCAGTTCGCGACGGAAGGTGTCGAGGATTCGGGTGAGCTCGTAGATGGCTCCGTAGCCGAGCTTGTCGCCGAAGATCTGCGAGGAGTGCCCGCTAAGACCCGTGGTTTCAAGGTGCCAGGTGGTGGAGCTGCGCCGGCCGATGCTGACGGTGTCCTGGCCGTTGAGCCTGACGCTGGGCTCATACTCCAGGGCGATATCGCTTTGCTTTGCGGCATCGATCATATCGCGGCGGGCGATCTCAACAGGCGATCCTGTTCTTTCTTCGTCGCCGCTGAGAACGATGCGAATCTCAGCATGATCGAGCGCGCCCGCATCGCGCATAGATTCGAGGGCAGCGAGCATGATGACGAGACCGCCCTTCATGTCGGAGATGCCCGGGCCGGTAGCGACTTTACCGTCTGTGTTGGGAACGATGGCGTATTTCTGAAAGGTGCTGCTGGGTTCGAAGACGGTGTCCATGTGACCGATGAGCAGGAGCCGCTTTCTGCAATGGCCGGGGCCTTGCTGACATGGATGTTCGGCGACAAGATCGCCGGCACGGCCGGTGAGGGTTTGCATCGGGACCCAACGGACCTTGAAGCCGAGAGATTCAAGACGGGGGGCGATGATGTCTTTCACTGCTTCGACGCCGGTGAAGTGCATGGTGCCGCTGTTGATATCGATGAGTTGCTGGAGCAGGGTCTGATTCGCGGCGAGATGCGCGTCAATGGAAGTAACTGTCTTTTGCTCGGTTGGCGAAAGAACAGATGCCTGCCCTCGCGCTGTGGTCGGTATGCAGGAGACGATTGCCAGTAAACCTACGATGCCGGGCAGCAACGCGGCTGGATTTTTGATTCGCATATCGCGGATTCTAGCATTGGACTCCCTTGGGGTACGGCGCCTGGGCAGGCACCCAGCTTATCGTTTCATCTTCCTCCGTTCTGCGAATCGCCCTCACGAATTGTGTTGATTGGGTCTGTTGGTTGCGCGGCCTTGTGTCTGTGACTGCGCGGTTTGCCTGGACGCGAGGCGAGCAAATCGCCTACACCGAACTGGGCCTGCGTAATGCCGTGTCGCGAGTGATGCGCGCTCTGGGTGGCTATGTGGATCCATTCGTGGAGGATGACGCGCGCGATGCCGGCGGCGATGAGATGGTTGCGGCCTTCCAGATTCTGGCCGAGGGCTTGTTGTGTAAGCATCTGGCCGATTGGCGTGCAGGCAACGTGAATGAACGGGTCGATACGGCCATTGTCGCTTCTGACCCATCCAAGCGCACCGGATACCAGCCAAGGACGAGGAGGGTTGAGGAGACCGACGCGTGGAGAGAACTCGATGGTGCATTCTCCGTGGAGGTAAACGGTAATGGACCGGTCGAGGGCGATGCCTGGCTGCACCTGATCACCGTGCAGAATCTGAATTTCGGGGCAGGGATTGGGGCTGGGATGTTGATCGTCTATCTGACTCGTGAGGGCCGCGGTATCCGGTGAGCCGGAAGCCATTTCGTCACGAAGAGCTGTGATGAGGGCTGGCCACAACCCGCTCGGCATAGACTTGTCTGAAAAGACGACGAGGGTGGTGCAGGACGGATTCTGTGCACGCACGATAAGACCGCCTACGACGGTCATGGCGACGACGCAGAATACGATGGGACGTATCAGATTAAGCCCTTGCGGTAAACCGAGTGCGTCGAATTTCTCTTTGAGGAACGTCATGGAATGGATCATCCTTCCATCGGCCTGACCGGCACTATCCGACTCTTGTTTGCAATTGCGAAAGTTGCGGATCGCGGGTACTCACTTGAGAGGCCCGGTCAGCTTCATGAAGAGAGTCTGCGCTTTGACAATCCATCCGTCCAATAGATTGATACAATAGTTACGATCTGAATTGGAGATGGATATGGAAGTGCGGCAATTGCAGATCTTTCGGTCATTGGCGGAGGAGTTGAACTTTACTCGTACTGCCGAGAAGGTCCATACGGTGCAGTCGAACGTCACGGCGCAGATCAAGGCGCTGGAGGAAGAGTTAGGCGTGCCGCTCTTTGACAGGCTGGGCAAGCGCGTGACTCTTACCGACGCCGGTCGTCGCTTTTTGCCATTTGCCGAGCAGGCGCTGCAGGCGATGGAGCAGGGTCAGCAGGCCATCGAATCAGGCGCGGAACCGAGCGGCCCATTGCGCATTGCCGCGCCTGAGAGTGTGCTGACGTATCGGCTGCCGCCTGTACTGCGGGCGTTTCGGAAGAGGTTTCCGCATGTGGAGCTTTCGTTCCGGCCTTACTCGGATGCAACGCTGTGTTCGATGCTGGAGAATGGCAAGTTCGACATGGCGATTCAGATGTCGGACACGGTGTCCGATGCGACTTTCAAATCCATGCGGCTCTGGACGGAGAGGATCTTTCTGCTGGGCGATGTTGGGCATCCACTTGCGAAAGGGCGCACGGTCAGACCGGCGGACCTGGCTGGCCAGATGCTGCTATTGACGGAGTCAGGCTGCGGATATCGAGAAAAGCTCGACCGGGTGCTGGCGCTCCAAAACATTCGCGCAGGAAACATCACGGAGTTTTCTAGCGTGGAGGCGATCAAGCAATGTGTGATTGCCGGAATGGGATTGGGGTTGCTGCCCGCGATCGTGGTTTCGCGCGAGCTACAGCAGCATCAGTTCAAGACGCTGGCGTGGGCAGGGCCATCGCTGGATATTGCTACTCATTTGATCTGGCATAAGGATAAATGGGTATCTCCGGCAATGGCTGCTTTTCAGGAGTTGATGATCGAGAAGCTTGAGGACACCGGAGCAGTGAAACCGCGGGTAGCGCTGCAGGGTTCGCTGGCGCGTTGATGGTGGGCTGCCTTGACGGTATGGCTGATGTGTTATCTGACTTGAGAGCGCAGCTCAACTCTCTTTGTGGTGATGCTGAGTTTGGCAGGAGTTAGCTCGGGGCCGAACCAGCCTTCTTTGACGGCTTCGATGTGAATTTCGCCGGGGTCTTTGGTGGACTGGAGAATTACCTGAGCCAGGCCGTTGAAGAGCGAGCGTTTGGGCTCTTTGTCTGACTCCTGGCAGTTAGGGTCGCCGTTGCCCACGCCGATGAACTGGCCTTCTCCGCTAACTTTGAAGCTCAGGAAGTTATTCGCCGTGGGCACGGAGCGGCCTTGCTTGTCGAGAGCTTCGACGCGAATGACGGCGATATCTTCGCCGTCGGCGTCTATCTCGCTGCGATCTGCGATTAGCTTGATACTGACGGGTTCGCCGGTGGTTTCGCGCTTCCCGGTGAGGACGACTTTGCCGTCCTCACTGCCGCGAGCCTCGATAACTCCGGGAGCGTACTTCGCAGTCCATTCGACATGGCCCAGATGCGGAACCTTTTGGCTGCCGGCACTTACACCGTTCACGAATAACTCCACTTCATCGAGGTTGGAGTGCGCCCAGATTTTGATAACCTCGCCTTCCCTGCCCTCCCAGTTCCAGTGGGGAAAGAGATGCAGCATCGGCTCCTGACTCCACCAGGCTTTGTAGTAATAGAAGCTGTCTTTGGGGTAGCCGCACATATCGACGATGCCGAATTGTGAGTTGATCGAGGGCCAGCCGTAGGGCGTAGGTTCGCCGCGATAGTCGAAGCCGGTCCAGGCGAAGCCGCCTGCTGCCCAGTCGCGCGTGGCATAGAATTTCCACCACTCTTCGGCGGTCTCTCCCCAGCCGGGTTGATTGACGTCGTAGGCGCTTACGGTGTTTCGCAGAGGATCTGTGGAGTAGACGCCGCGGGTGGAGATGGCGCTGGCGGTTTCAGAGCCGTAGATTGCCAGTTTGGGGCGCTTCTTGTGGAATGATTCAGGGTTGACGAGGTTGTAGTTGAAGCCGATGACATCGAAAGCATCGGATACGCCCTGTTCATTGTTGCCGTTGACGGCAGCGGAGACCGGGCGGGTGGGGTCGAGTTCGTGACAGCGGCGGACCATGGTTGCGCCGATCCTGGCGCCCTGCTCGGCCATTCGGTTTTGCAGTTCGTTTTCTTCGTTGCCTATAGACCAGAGGATGATGGAGGGCGAGTTGCGATAGCGCTTGACCATGGCTTCGAGCTGGGCAAGGCCCTCAGGGCTGGAGCTCATCTGGCGGGTTTCGCACATCATCATCATGCCAAGACGGTCGCAGGCGTCTACCCACTCGGGTGTGGGCATGTTGTGCGACGTCCTCACCGCGTTGCCACCCATCTCCTTGAGAATGCCGAGACGGAAGTACTGAAGGCGGTCGGGTAAAGCGGCGCCAACGCCTGCGTGGTCCTGATGGTTGCAGGTGCCTTGAATCTTGATCGGCTTGCCGTTGAGCGAGAATCCTTTATCGGCATCGAAGACCGCTGTGCGAATACCAAAGTAGAAGCGCTCGGCGTCGGTAGCTTTGCCGCCGGATTCAACGGTGACGATAGCCGAATAGAGAGCTGGGGAATCGACGGACCATAGCTGCGGACTGCCGATTTTGGCGGAGGCGCTGAAGCTCGCTGAGCCGTCAGAGGCGATGGATTGCTGTGTGGAATCCACGGTGGCTACGGCTTTACCTGCCGGATCGAGGATCTTCCATGTGACCTTGGCGTTCGCCGCCTGAGAGCCGTCATTTTGGACCACTGTGCCGAGGCTGATCGTGGAGGAATTGCCGGTGAGCGCAGCGCGGGCATAGCTCTCGAACTTGCCGAGATGCACGGCGTCGGTCTTGGTGAGCCAGACGTGCCGGTAAATCCCTGCTCCCTCGTAAAACCAACCGTCTCCGAAGCTGGCGTCGACGCGGGCTACGATTGCGTTCTTTTGTCCGTAGATCAGGAAGTCGGTGAGGTCGAAATGAAACGGCGCGTAGCCGTTGTCGTTCCGGCCGATAAAGATTCCGTTGACCCAGATGAGCACGCTGCGGAAAACGCCGTCGAAGTCGACGGTAATGCGGCGGCCGAGATCGGTGGATGGGATGTCGAAGGTGCGACGATACCAACCTACGCTTGTCTCGGGATAGCGGCGGCCGACAGGCTTGTAGCCATGTGAGTTCTGGACCTCATCGCGAACGAAGGGCAACTCGACAGCCCAATCATGGGGCAGGTTCAGAGAGCGCCATTTTGAGTCGTCAAATTTGACCTTGGCGAAGTCGAAGTCTCCGGTCTTGGCAAAGTCTCCTTGCCCGTTGCCGAAGCCGAGATCACGAGCCGGATCGGTTGAGTGGCCGAACTGGAACTTCCAATCGAAGTCGAAAAGTAGCTTCTCTCGAGGGGCGAGGGCCGGTTCTGTTGCGGTGGATTCCAACATGCCAGCAGCGGCCCAAGCCGAGCGCGAGATCAACGACGAGGCGGAAAGTGCGGCACCGGATAGAAGTCCGGAACGAAGCAGAACACGACGGGTGACATTGGGCATGACTTGTTCCTCTAAGGGGCTGCAAGGTCGGAGCTCGCGCAGGCCGAGCCTACGATCGATATTGCAAATGCTTGACTTCGACGACAAAACCGATACGAACGATCGGCAAAGAGCGAATATACAGCATCGTTCCAAGGCCGGTAAACGCTTTCAGGGTTTGAGCCTGACGGTGCGTGGGCTGACGTGATCGTCGCCAGTCCATCGCTTTTTGCTCGGAGGGTGAGACGTGAGCGCCTAAGATCATGCGGTACCTGTAGATGAGTTTTGGGGAGACGACATCTGGTACACTTGGCTGAGTCGCTCATGTGTTGGAGAGATGGCCGAGTGGCTGAAGGCGCACGCTTGGAAAGCGTGTATACCGCAAGGTATCCAGGGTTCGAATCCCTGTCTCTCCGCCATAATAGAATCAATAGATTACGGGATTACCGCTCTGGGCCGAATGTTAAAGCGTGCGCCCTTTTCAATGCAAGCAAATCGCCTTTTCAGCGCCGACTCGACGCGCTTGTAACCGGGATAGCGGTGCGGGCTTGGAAGGGCAGGAGAATATCGCTATGGATGATACCTCAGCCCCGGTTCCGCTCTCGCGGGAACAAATGGATAAATTCCTTGAGGCAATAAAGGTCCCATTCAAAGAGCACGAAGACGAACGACGCAGAAGTCTCGAAATCAGTGCGGGTTTCTTCGAGAAGCTTGCCGCCTTGGACGCCGCGACCATAGCCCTTGCCGCCTCGATCATTCTCGCGATTGTTTTTAAGCCCGAACTTCGAGCCGATTTCACGCATCCCATACTTCACAAAATATTCACAGTTCTAATCTTTCTGTGGTGCTCGTTTGTTCTCGCAATTTTGCATAATGCGCTGATAGCAATCATCGCCCACTTGGAAGCCGCCTACTCCGAGACTGAATTTGTATGGGCACTGATGAAAGAATCGCTTTCAGCAACCAAAGAGAACGTGGGCGGGCTAACTGATGAGCAGGTTGGGCAAGTGGAAGACACACTGCGAGCGCAAATCCACCCCAAGCAGCGGAGACTTATTGCAGTGAAAACTTTTCTATATCCGACTGTGAAAGTGGTCGGGGGACTGTCAATACTGACCTTCTTGGCCGCGTACACGCTCATTCCCTATTTTCTCCATAAGCTGTGGTGAGCGGCTTTAAGCCCTCTCCGATGAAGCGGTAATACCAGACGCGGCCGCCCCGCCATGCCGGAATTGTACCGGAAGCTTTCGCCTATCTGCGCGGATCTTCCAAGGTGTAGAGCCGTTCAAGAAACGCGACCGAGTCGCGTTGGATTCGGGCATTCGGCTTATTGAGTTTTCTGCGGAGAATAAACGCTTCGATTGATGACAGCGCGTCCCGGCCTACGACTTGACCCGGCTCCGGGACAACGATAAACCCGCATCGTTCCACTGAGAATGTCGCTATCTTTGCGACCCCATCCGAGACGGCCCAAAGGCCCGGAAGCGGCGACGAGAAACGTAAGTAAGTCATATGAGGCCCTTCCTTAAGGGGAGCATTAAAGGGATGCGCTAACGCGATTTCTGAGCGCCTGCTTATCCCTCCAGCGCTTGCGGGCCATGCGGTGTGCCTCACGATGGGCCGGGCGGCAGTAATCGACGTTCCCGGCAGACGGGATGAAAAGTGCATCGCATTTTGGGCAAACGCGGATGCTCCCCGTAAACGACATTACAAAAGCGGCTGTTTTCATGTCCGGGCAAAACAACGCGGGAAGGAAGCGCCCATGCTCTTCTGAATGCCACATAACGAACCGGGCGGACTCAGCCATCCGAGTCAAAGTTATCGAGTAATTCCATCGGGTCACATTCCATTTTTGATTCGTAGTCTTTATTGAAACCCGATCAGAAAGGCGTAGGTCGATTTCGACGGGCCGCGTAAGGGATAAGAGTGTGTCGAGCTTCTCGTGAGCTTCGGCTAAAGCGAATTCGTCCCTATTGTCGTGCGCTCCTCTTAGACGGCTTACGCCCATAAATAATGCGAAATCATCATTTGGTACGGAACGCAGCCACTTTTTAACGTCCTCGGCCTTGACTACTTGCACGGCCATGCTGCCCTCGTGATCGCCGGGGAGAAAAGTCCCCCAACCGATTGCCCAGGTGGTTCACAACGGACCCCAATCCGAATGGCGAAAAGCCAACTCCGCAACAGGAAGAAGACCAGAGGAAGGCTGCACTTGCGCGAACGGCAGACTACGATGTGCCACCGTCCATCACAGAGTGGCGCTACAGGATCACTCCACCGGCCGGCTTTGTCCTGCGGGCGCTGCCTGAAAGCAAGAGCACGGCTATGGGGCCGGCCAAACTTACTCAGCATTATGAAGCGGATGCACAGGGCATAATTACTGCTGTGCTGCGGTTTGAAACGGATAAGTCAACGTACTCGGTAGAAGAGGCTCTCGCGCTTCGAGAGGCCATCGTAGCAGCTAACAAGCAGGACATGATCATGGTGCTCTTCGATCAGGTTGGATCGAAGCTGCTGGCGGCCGGAAAGATTCGTGAGGCGTTAGCAACCGACCGTTCACTGATCGAACGTCATCCGAAGGAAGCGTTGCACCACGCCCAGATTGCTACCGCCTTCTTACAGGCTGGCATGGGAGACAAGGCGAGAAACGAAGCTCGGGAAGCAACTCGGCTTGATCCAAAGTCTGCGATAGCTTTCAAAACGCTGGGGTGGGTTTGCCAGTTTAATGCAATCGGAGTGCAACATGCCTATGGCTTCGATTGGGATTGCTCCGCAGCAGCGTACAAGAAGGCTTTGGAACTGGAACCTGATGACGCATACACTGCAATCGACTTTGCAATTCTTAATGAGTACGATCACGACGGCGAACGATATAGTGCCGATGCTCACCTGTCAGAAGCCATTCGGGGATACAAGGCGGTAAAAGAAAAAGACAGACCGACCGGGGAGCAGTACGAAGACAACCTGCTCTTCGACCTGCTTTACAGCGGTCAGTACAAGGAACTGCTGCAGGAGTTGGAGAAACTTCGTTCATCCGTCACTCGCGACGCTCTTGGCATCGCCGCAACCGTCGCACAACGCGGTGGTGCAGCAGGAGTAGCAGCAGGTATCGATCGCGCCGATCACCTTCCGGCAGGATCGCAGGGACGGAACTCCGCGTTGTCCACGGCAGGCAATCAACTTCTCCACCTCAGCCTCTATCCCGAGGCCGCAGGAATACTCTCCGCCGGCGTAGAAGGCCAAAGCGATGCGGCAGCTGTCACGCAGCAGATTGGAATGTTTCGACAACTGACTCCATGGAAGAAGGAGTTCCTGCCTGCCACTGATCCTCGAAGCGCCGTACAACGCATGTTCACGGCGATGATGACCGGAACCTTCACGGAATCAGTAGCGTCTGAGTTACTTTCGCGTCATGCCTACGGTTCGGCCTGGAATGGAAGAGGAATCTTGAGAAAGCAACCGAAAGTCGGGGCATGTTGCATGTTCTTGCCACCCAGTCGGGATTACCTGCCAATGTATTGCTGGATTTAATCGCCGGAAATCTGAAATTTACAGCCGAGGGAGACGACAAGGCGGGTTACAAGGTCTCTGTTCAAAGTCTTGGATCGAAGGCGCAACAGTACTTTGTCAGCAAGGAAGATGGCACCTACAAGGTCGTGACCGATGGCAAAGAGTATTCGGAAGCTGGCAATGAAGCGTTGTATCTGCTGCACGCTGGCAAGGAATCGGAAGCTCGGTCTCTGCTGGACTGGATGCGTGATCATGTCCGCAAGGGCGGTGGAGATGATCCGCTCGAAGGGCCGCTGTTGCCGCGCTTCTGGACGGTGAGGGACTCGGGGGGACAGGAGGCAATCGAGTTGGCTGCTGCATCACTGATTGCGACCACGCCAAGTGCTGCACCGAACATCAAGGGGCTCATACCCACGATTCATGCGGCGTGGGAAAAGGCAGGCTCAGATCAAAGGCGCCTGGATCTGGGACTTCTCCTCGCGTCCATCCTGAGCGCGGTTCAGGACGGACCTGCGCTCAAAACGGTCAGCTCCGAAATTTTGGCGAAGTATCCCGACTCTTACGTAGCTATCGATCTAGCCGGGATCGCCGACGGGCTTCTCAAGGATTGGAGCGATTGGAAGCAGATGCTGGATGCGCACCTCGTCAAGCATCCAGACGACGAGTTTCTGCTTCGATTCAAGGTAAAGTTGGCTCAGGCACAGGGCGATTTTGTTCTGGCACGGGCCACCGAGCAGTTGTTGATCGACAAAGCAAAGGCCTCCGCCGGCGACTACAACAATTATGCATGGACCAGCTTGTTCGATGGCAAAGTTGATGCGGAGAGTGTAAAGGCTGCGCAACAAGCAAATATGCTCGGCAAGAATTCGAGCTTTGCCGAAATGCACACGCTGGCCTGCATCTACGCTTATCAGGGAAAGACAAGTGAGGCCAGGGAATTACTGCTGAAGGCGATGACCACAGTCAACCTGTCTGAGCCTAATTCTGAGATATGGTATGGATTCGGTTCCATCTACGAACAGTACGGAGTCAACGATGCGGCAATTGAGGCCTATCAGAAAGTTAACAAGCCCGAAGGCCCGATCGCACCAACCGGCACCTACGTTCTTGCTCAGATGCGTCTTAAGACTCTCGGCGGGCAATAGAGCGTTTGGCTGTGAGCGCCCCCGCTCAAGTATTGAATGATCAGTGACTGATTGTATTTGGCTGTAACCGGCAACTACAGGCTGTTGCCCTTCAAGCTGCTCAGCAGTCCGGAGTATCGCTTCCGCGCCTGGTCATTCCGGACCGCGAGACCCAGGGCCTTCTTCTGTCCGATCACCACAAGCAACCGCTTGGCGCGGGTAATCCCGGTGTAGATGAGGTTGCGCTGGAGCAGCATGTAATGCTGCATGGCCATCGGAATCACTACTGCCGGGAACTCCGAGCCTTGCGACTTGTGGATGGTCACCGCATATGCCAGAGAAACTTGGTCCAGCTCGCCATAGTCGTACTCCACCAGCCTGTCATCGAACCGGATCGAGACCTCGTGTTCGACGGGATCGATCTTCTCTATGGTGCCGATGTCGCCATTGAACACTTCCTTCTTGTAGTCGTTCTCGGTCTGAATGACCTTGTCCCGGACCTGGAATCGCCACCCGAACCTCTCAGCGGCAGGCTCACCGGGCCGAACAGGGTTCAGAGCCTTCTGAAGCGCCGTATTCAATTCGCGGACGCCGATCGATCCCCGGTTCATTGGGCACAAGACCTGAATGTCACGGATCGGATCGAGGCTGAGATGATTCGGGATTCGATCCTGGATCAGCCTGACCAGGGTCGCCGCGATCTCTTCCGGCGTTTCTCGTTCCTCGCGCTCCTCGCGACCATCACTCATAACCTGTTAACTTCGACCTCGTAATGTGGTAGTGGGTCACTTTGAAGGGTACGGGCTTCAGCCCGTACATGAGCCAGGCAGAAACCAAGGGCTTTAGCCCCTGAGGACGTGTATCTTTCCAACTGCCCCACCACCAGTAATCCATAAGCCTATCATTTGGAACTGCTTTCGGCTATAATCCGACTTCCCCTCCTTGGAGTTATTGACATGCCCTATAAGATTCGATCGATTTGTTTCGTACCGACTTACACTACCGGCGATAAGAGCTACAAGCACAACTCAGGCAATTCAAAAAGTCGGCCAGAGAGTTACCGGACTGCGCTGCTATTTATGTTGGTTTTCCTTTTTCATGCCTTCCCGCTTCTGGCATCTTCTAACCGCTCGAACTACATCCCCACCGACAGCACTTGGATTGGTGGCCCCACCTGGAAATCGATGGCGCTCGATTTGGTGCACAAGCAGATCTTCACTGCCTGGATCGACCACGATCGAGTAGACGTACTCTCCACGGTGGACTACCACTTGATCGGTTCCATCACTGTCCCGTCACCGTCGAGTGTGGATATCTCGCCGGACGGAACGACCCTTGCCGTCGCAACTTCGGGAGCGCACGTACAGTTTTTTTCCACCGCGACATTGGCGAAAACGAATGACGTTGTCATTCCCGGAAACGGGTTGGAGATTTCCGCATTCGTCTACACAGCCAACGGGAATGCGATGATTACGGCCTTGAACGGGTTATTTGCTGGCAGTGGCACCGGAGGCACCGTCTACTGGAACCACAGTTCTAACTCGGTGGTGAATGCACCGGTTTCGCAAAGCCAGACGCCAACGGTGTACGTGGCGGGCAGCCCGATGGCCCGCAGTGGCGACTACTCCAAAATCATGCTGGGCGATCCAAACGGAGATGTCCAGATCATCAATGCGAACACCGGGCAGATCCTTTGGTCAGCCGACGGATACACTTTCGGCTACGAGGGTGACGAGGTCCCCTTGATTTACAGTCTTGCCGTGAACAAAGACGCCAGCCGATACGCCCTCTGCACCGCGACCGGGCTACTCATTCTGGATCCCTCATTCAACCAGATCTATCAGGACCAGAGGGGCTGTCTTGGTATGACCTTCGGTGCGGGTGGCCTCAATCTCTACCGAGACGTCGTAGTTGGCTCCGTGGGTTACACCCAGGTGATGAATGTGACTACATTCGCCACTCGAAATGCAGCCAACTATTTCACGGTGGAAAATACGACTCCGAGTTATTCATCGTTCTGGCAAGCTGCCGATACCACAGGCATGGTTTACGGGTTGAACTCAAACATATTTGGCGGAGTTATCTGGATTGCTCTGGATACGTCTGCCAACACACCGCCCACGATTCCTCCGGTTAGCGACACGGTGCAAATCGTCCAGGTGATCGATAACATCGGATCGCCGCAGGGTGGCGATATGATTCGCCTCCTGTGCTCAGGAATCAATCCGAACACGACCGGTGCCGTTTCGGTGACGATAGGCGGCCGAGCCGCAACAGATGTAGCGGTGACCACGCCGTTTCCATCACAAAACGCGCCCGCAGTCAGTATCGTTACCCTGAAGACACCCGCTGGCAAGGCTGGACTTGCCTCGGTCACCGTGAGCGCCAATGGAAGCACGGACACAAAGGTCCACGGTTTTCAATTCGCTCGAAGCCGCAAAATATTTCCCTTTAGTCCGAGCCCCAATTTCCTGCTCTACGACTCGCTCCGCAACAGACTCTACGCCGCACGCCAGAACGAGGTTGAGGTCATCGATGTTACGACGCAAACGGTCCTGGCTCCGCTGGTGCCTGCGTCTGGCAGACTCGTAAACTCCCAGTTCGCCGGCCTCTCGCTTTCGCCGGACAATAAACGGCTCTATATTGCGGATGCGGGTGCCAATCTGATCCACATTCTGGATCTGAGCAAGCCCGGAACTGGGTCCAGCATCGATGTGGGCAAGGCTATCGGTTCTTCCACCCCAGTTTCTCCCATGCGGGCCTTTGAACTCTCGAATGGTCAGGTGCTGGGCAGCGCTGGATACCTGTTTCTCATTGACCCAAAAACGGGCACCGGGCGGTGGGCCCAGGACACTCAAGGGAACCAGATCGGGGGCTTTCCGTGGAATTCGACCAACAACGGCGAGAAAGTTCTGCTAACGCAAGGGCCCGGCATCGGGAATGCGGGCACCGTGGGCTTCTGGGTAGCTGGTTCCGCGGACAACGCCACACCAACCGCTAACGTACCGGCCATCGTGGAGGCCGCAGCGAACGATGATGGCACCTTGATCACCGTTGGGGGCTCCACTCCCGGAGTCTCCATCGGAAATCCAGCGCTCGTCGATGACAACTTGGACCCCCTCGGCTTCCTCGAAAATCACTTCGATGTCAGTACGCCCGCTGGAACGGCCGGCCTGTCACTCGATGCAAGCGGTGCGCTCCTCTATCAGCCCGGAACCAATGGTTATTGGGGCTCGGTGGAGATCGACGATCTGCATCAATGGAAGCCAGTTGGAACGATTACCTTTCCCGAAATGCTCAGCGGGACCTATTCACCGTACACCGACCACATGTTGACGACCGACAAAGTCGGACGCACGTTTTTCGCTTCCACTACATCAGGGATCACCATGATGGTCCTCGATACCGTCCCGCTTTCGATCGGCCATCTCGAGCCTGCCTTTGTACAACCGCAGGGAGGCCAGACGATCACCGTTAGGGGCAGTGGATTCGAGCCCGGAGCGGTGGTCAGCTTTGGTGAAACCAAAGCCGAGACCATCAGAACGAATGAAAACACCCTTACGGCCGTCGTTCCCGCCCTGACCTCTGGATGGCAGGACATTACGGTCACTCTCTCAAGTGGCGTCTCCTATACCGCCCACGGACTGCTGCAGGTACTTGGCGCACAGACCGCGCCTGTGATCACAGGGTTTTCTCCGGCATCGTTGCCTGCCGAGTCGGGCGCCGTGGGAGACAACGCTCCGATGATCACCATCATCGAAGGTTCCGGCTTCGACATCTCCGATGCCGTCACACTGGATGGAGAAATAGCTGACACCGCATTTATCGACTCGTCGCACATCCAGGCAGTATTACCAGCGCAGTACAAGTACCAGGTCGGGATGATCCCATTTACCGTCGTTTCGCCCTACGAGGGCGCCTCGAATACTCTTTCGTTTCCGGTCGTAAATCCCGTTCCGGTACTGGATTACTTCACACCAGAAACGGCAATTCCCGGCGGTTCGCAATTTGGCCTCACGGCGTGGGGGACTCATTTCGATTCCAATTCGATCATCCAATGGAATGGACAGAATCTGTCTACCCACTACAACGGAGGAGCAACCGGTTCAGGGGAACTTTCGGCATGCGCGACCATACCAGCCAGCCTGCTGCAAAATGCCGAAACTGCAAAGATCACAGTATTCAATCCGGCCCCCGGCGGCGGAGTCTCCAAGGCTATCAACTTCAGCGTATCGGCAGCTCATCCCGTAGTCACTTACCCGGCCAGCATCCAATTCGGGACAGTCCTTCTCAATACTACGGGGAGGGTCAATAACTGGATTCAAAATGTGGGCACGGCCAAATATTCACTAACTTCAGCAACACTCTCCTCACCTGCTTTCACTGTGCAAGACTCCTGCAATGGCGTTCTGCCAGCCCCGGCTGGCAATTTATGTCAGTTAATTGTTCAGTTCACCCCTGCCAACGCCGGCTCTTTCACTGGAACGCTGACCATTGTGGACAATGCGCCTGGCAGCCCGCACGTCATAAAACTCTTCGGCACAGGCGTCAGTACCCTTGTTCCCACAGTCACGATTCAGGACGTCGGAGTTCTCGACCAGACCGTGTCGGCCACAGTTCAGGGAAATGCCAATGTGGGCGGCCCCACGATCGCAGGAACTGCTTGGCTTGAATACGGAACCAGTCCAAGCCTGAGCACCTTCACCAAATCCGCTCCGTGGAGCTTTACCGGGGCGAACGGCTTCTTGTCCGCAACACTGAATGGACTGATGCCGGCCACAGAGTACTCCGTGCGGATCGTGGTCCAGACCGCCGGCGGCACGGGTAAATCTCGAATCCGCATGTTTGCCACCGCCCCAGCCTGGCCTCAAATCGTCATCTCTAACACCAAAGGCTCGTCCGGGGCGGCCACGGTGAATCCAGGTCAAACAGCAACATATTCCATGGTCGCTTCGGATAACGGAAACGGATACACAGGGACGGCTGCGTTGACCTGCAGCGGCGCCCCACAGAACGCAACCTGCACCGTAACACCCGCTCAAATCAACCTCAGCACGAGTAATACAGTCTTCAGTGTCAAGGTGAGCACAACAGCTTCAACGCCAGCCGGAGCCTATCTGCTGACAATCACCGGGACCACCGGCGGCGTCGAGTACGCCGCCTACCTGTCCTTGAATGTGAAATGAAATCACGCATCCACTGACCGATACGGAAACCGCAATTTCGGCATATGTCACGGACTTAATTGGTGGCGGATGGCAGGATCGAACTGCCGACCTACGGGTTATGAATCCTATAGATATCACTGTTTCTAAAGAATCTCAACAACTTAGCTCGGCAAAACGCGGCAAGAAACGGCAGAGTCTGCAACCCTCGCGCAACCGGAAAACCTAGCAATATGTCTGCCATCGATCGTTCCTTCGCTGAGGGTTGATCGGAAACTCGAACTCGTGACCTCTGCCGCCACCTTCCGGACCAACCGCCCCGAAATCGCCGCGATTGTTGAGGCCAAGGCGGCATCTGTTTCCGGCTAGGATACCGTTGCACCACCGACTCCTCCGGCGCGGAGGCGCGGTCATGCGGTACAAGCTGATAACTTCCGGTGCGGACGGCGACCAGGCTCAAATACCTCGAAACTCTTGACGACCTGAAGCAGGTGCTCGTAGAGGACCCGGACCGGCTGGTGGCTGCGATTGAAGAGGCCGAGTTGGTCGAGGATCTCGACCGTCGTCTTGCTGAGTTGTAGTCTGTCTGAGAATTGACGCCTCGGTTGTGCCCCGGCCCTCATGGCCGGGTTTTACTCTGGGAGAATTTTTCCGCCAATTATTTTGGGTAGATAAGCTTCGTGGGAGGCCGCTGGTCGGTATTAACTGGTCATGGAATCCTTGGGCATCATCGAAAAGATCGGTCTCAGCAAGACCGCACTGACAGCAATCCAGCTTGGCGAGTTCCTTAACATCTCCCCAAAGACCATCTTTCAGTGGGCAAAACAGGGCCGGATACCTGTGCTCCGCTTAGGCTTATCACTGCGCTTCGATCCGAAGGCTACCGCTGCCTGGCTACGCGCACGTTCGACCGGAGCATGATCTTCCGGCTCCGAGCAATGTTACTGCCGGCGAATCTCGAAATTGTGAGGGATGGGATTGAGCTTCTTTCGCATCTCCATGCCGAGTTGATCCTGCGCCTGCCACAACTTGTCTTCGGCGAACGTTGAGCTTGCGTCTTCTTTGACGTCGGCACTTAGTTCAAAACGCGCTCGATCAAGAGCAGTGCGTTGCCCCTCTGAATAATCGATATCGCGCGCCTGATCTACCATTGGCGTCTTGTAGAGCGCGAGGTTGATACCGGATTTTAACTCGCTATCAGACAATGTCGCGATAACTTTTCCGTCGATCGTGAGCTGATACTGACCGGCCTCAAGAGCTTCGATTCGGAGGAGTTGTTGGTCAACCTTTGGAATGTCAGAAATAGCTAAGAGGAGTAACATCATCGAATCATTTAAGTCGAGTGGAAGAGGTAGAACCTCATCTGTCTGTTTCCATTTCAGACCGTTGGTTGTTTTTTCGAGTTGGGCGATCGAGGTATGTTGCTTATCCAATACTTCGGCCTTGACCCCAGAGAGCCTGAGGCTACTGACAACCGGGTCGACATGCCATGCTGAAAGTAGCTGCCCTGCCATGATCCAATGCCCTATCTCTGAGGGGTGGATTCGATCAGGAATCATCAGCGTTGCGAGCTGCGGGGACTGTGTCTTTGCCCGTTGCAGTGCGCCCACAAGTGGCTGGTGGAAATCCGCGAGCAGGATGTCTGTATCGCCAGGGGCGCGCCTCTCTGCGGCGATTTTAGAGACATCATCGGCGAGATCGTCAATGACCTTTGAGTAGAGGGGAAACTCCGTTCCGTGCGTGATCTCATCGTATGGTGACGGACGAATCAAAGTAATTGCCGCCTTGGGAGCGACTTTTCGCAGAGAGTCCAAGAGTTCGCCGTATCCCTTTCGGAAGGCTACGTCAATCTGCGGAGATTCCTGACCCCACCAGCCATCGTTCATCCCGAGCATGACGGTGATCATTGCCGGGTGAAAGGGTTGAACGTCGCGCTGGACACGCACGGGCATGGTTCCCGCATAGCCGCCTGAGACTGAGTCTCCTGGGACGCCGCTATTGATGAACCTGACGTGCAGGTGTGGATAGCGCGTGAGGACAAAGTCCTCAACGTAGCGTGTGTAGAGCCGTTGTGCAGTAATGCTGTCTCCGTAAAAGACAACTGTGTCGCCATCTTTCAACGCGAACTGCTGGCCCTGGGCTACGACACAAAAGGCCGCTAACAGGACTACGCTCCAACGAGTCCAATGAAACCGCCTGCCTGGTGCTACAAATCTATGCACGATCGCTGATCCTCATTGAGTAAATGCGTCAGGTGAAAAAGCGCTGCAATCAATAGATGACCTGGTACGCCGCGCCTTCGAGCTTGACCGCATCTTTCTCCGCAGAGTGGAAACGTACGATTACTGGCTTATCTGGCGCAAGGTCGGATGATTTGATTTCACCGACGGCCCACGAGAGTCCGCTCCAAACGATCTTGTCGTAATCGATTTGAACGGGAACAGTGTGCCCATCCTGTGTCGCCTCGATAGTGAAGACTTTAGCCATGTTTGTACCGCTGGGCGGACCACCGGCCCAGGTTCTGCGTACATAGCCATCCGGAGTGCGCTCTCGCATGATCACACGCAGAACGCCTTTGACGGGCGGTTTGATGCTGGCCTCAATGGTGCTCGGCGACACTGGATGAAACTCCGAAGGGATGGACTTGATGGCATTGGGGATCACTAAGTCATTCTGAATGCCGAAGTCATATGCGGAGGCGGCGTATGCTCCGTAGCCAACCATCGCCATCTGGCCGGGACCAAGAGTAATTCTGTTGCCGTCAAGCTTTGGAATGAAGCCGGCATCGCGAAAGAGCAACCTTCCGGACTTAAGCGTACCCTCGCCGGAAGCAGGCTGATTGGGCAGTAACTGAGGCATCGTGATTGTCGCAATTGACTGTCCGGGGTTCATGACAACATACACCGATCCGCTGGTCGTGACGCCCGCAAAGCCGTACGTCTCGATGTCTCCCGGGATACCTCCAAATGTGTGGATGCGCCCCAAACCCTGCAACTCAAAGAAGAGCGCCTGTGTGCGCGCCATCCACTCCGCATCTTTGCCTTGAATCAGTTCCAGATTGCCATGCACTGTGTTGACCCAACCGCCGCGGGCCATCATGAGCAGGAATGCGCCTTTCCATGCGTGCATTCCGCGGTAGTAGATAGTACCGGTGTTTCCTACCATGAATCCCGTGGAATCGATGCGTTCGAGCGGAAAGCCCAGTTGCTCAAAACGCCGCACCATGTGGTCGCTGTAAATATCCATCGACCGCCAAAAGCTGGCTTCAGGCACATCCGAAGGCCGCGGATCACCGGTGTATTGCATGGCGAATTCCTCGAGCCAGCGCAGGTCTGTCGGTTCGTGAAATGGCAACTGAGTTACGGTGTTATCGAGGTCAGCGCCAAAGCCGTTGAAGGCCAGGAGCACCGCTTCCGGATTCCTGAGGCGGAAATTGCGAAGGGCTTCGCGAAAGGCTGTGGCGTTGCGTTCTTTGATCTCGGCCTTGCTCAGTTTGGCCACAGTTGCGGGAGTAGCCGCGTTCAGATCAACGAAGTCGAACTTGAACATTCGGATGCCGTGGTCATACCAATATTGCAATGCGTTGATGAAGTCAGGAAGGAAGCCCCCTTCGGAAAACGACATGGCTCCGCCATCTTTGTTCAGCGAATCTTTCCAGGCGGGCGCGGCTTGAATCTTGACTAATGTGTTGGTGCTGAACCAGAGGCCGGGACTCACTCCGTTGGCCTGGCACTTGCTGAGCCACGCATCGGGGCCATTGGGCCAGTTGGGCGTACGCCAGGTGCGGTAGGCGCCGTCCGGCGCGAACCAGAATGCGTCCATCATGTAGTAATCGAAACGCACACCTGCTTTCTTAAGTCGCAATAACTCATCCAACTCTCGCATTGCAAGAGTTTCGGTGAGCGGAATGTTATCCGAAAGTTCATCATACGATGACCAATTGTTATAGACCGAAATCGGAGCGCGCAGCGCAGGCGGAGTTGGCTCGGCCTGCGTATGTGCCATGCATGGAAACGCGATGCAGAGAGCCAACAACTGGGCACACCGCCGAAGAGCCTGAATACCAGGCAAGTTATGAATCATCGCTTTTCCTCCAGCCGAATTGTCTGTGGCATTTGTGCGAATCGAGGAGCGCCGAGCCGGGCTCGCACTGCTCCGCCAAGCGTTGCCGCATTCTGAAATCCTCGCCACTCATGAAGTAGTTGACCATCTGCGGTGAGCAAGCGGATGAGTCCGCTCTGAGTTCCGCTGTAATCGAAACGGATGAAGGGAGCATCGAGATCGAGAAGAGCGTTGGCGGATGTTTCGTTATCTGCCGGCGAATTCGTGGCATTGCGAAGATGCACTGACACAGTAAGCGAATCCGGCCCATATTGCGACGCCACGCTACGCAAGACCATCAACTGCGCCAGCGGTTCGTCTGTGAGTAGACCATCCGCATCGAGTTCGAAATCGATTGTGGCTTCGAGACGAATCGAGGTTCCAGACGAAGAAGGGATCGCGGCGCTTTCCAACGTTGTGCCTTGTTCCAACCCTGCGGCTTGCAGCGCCGAGAGCGTGGCATCGTGATGATCGCCGAGAGTGAACAGAGCATCCCCTCGACCGGTGTAGTGGTACTCATTCGCTGCAGGTGCAAATTGAGCATTGCTGCGATAGAACGATTGCGCTGTCGAGTAGATCTGGTTGTGGGCAAAGATAGCTGGTTCGTCGCCGAATGCAGCATCGTTCACGATTGCTGCGGCACTGGATACAGGGGGATTCCAGTGAATGATGTTGTGCTCCATCTTCAAGCCTCGAATGACGCCGCCATTCCATGTCAGCAGGTAGACCGCGCCTTGTAGAGCGGCAAGCCGTGGACTGAGGCCATTGTCGATACACAGATTGTCGCGCACCACGCTCTCGCTTGTAACGTAGCCTGCCGCGAAGACCGCGAAGCAATAGCCCTGGGTGTCATGGGCGTAGTTACGCTGCACTGTGTTACGTGTATTGTCCCAGTCGATGTCGTAAGCTCCGCCATCGACCCCTGGGCTGTCGGTCAGAAAGGCTTCGTTGTCCTGTACTGTGCAATCGGTACAGGTCCAGGTCCAGATGGCATTGGGGGTACCGATGTTCTGGGTGGGCTGCATTCCCGTTTGCCATGCAGTGCTGGTTTCGATCAGGCTGTCTGAATCTCGAAAGAGTATGATGCCGTCTCCGTATACGTCTTGCACGCTGGAGTTGCGGACAATCATATGGCTGTTGAGCTGAGCGTCCTGCTTGTACGCGTAATTCCCTCCTCCGAGGAGGATGCCTGCCCATTGATTGGTGTGGGCCGCTATCACGCCATCTACCAGAACATCCTGGAAGACGACGTTCGGTCCGCCAGGGCCCACGACTACCAAGCCATTGTCCTTGTTCTTGAGCTCGCCACCCTTCACATCGTGTACATAGAGATTACTCAGGTCGATATGATGCAAAGTACCTTGATCGCCGCTGACAAAAATCCCATAAGTGCTGGCCCCCGATAAGTCGAGCGAGTCAATTTGCCAGTACTCCTGATTGAAGAGGCTCAATACAGTGCGATCTTTTTGCGAAGCCACGATGCGTGGACGCTGACCACTGCCATATGCAGTCAACCTGAGCGGAAGTCCGGCAGCGCCTGAACCTCGTGGGGCGAAACTGCCCTGGCAGGTAGTACCGCGCGCTAGCGCGACCCGATCACCGGCTACGAACGAATGAGCTTGTGCTACTGCCAGGCTGTTCCACGGATGGGTTCTGGAGCCGTCTCCTGACGTAGTCGCGGAGCAATCGATATACATGGATTGGGAGTGAGTCGAAACGCTGTCCTGAGTAATAGCACGTGTGCTCGAAAGCAGAAGAAGCGTAATCGACATGCCTACGATCTTGATAACGCAAGGAGACCATGCGCTGCGCCGTACAAATATGGTGCACGGCGCATGGTCAAAGGCAAATCCAATCATGTAGAAGAGCTCCGCAAAAGTGACTATCTGTAGGAAGCATCGAGGAGACGGTGGCTATGGCGACAGCCACCGCTCCTGCGAGCAAGATGAAGATACTAACGCGTTCTCTCAGAAGATAAACTTGGCGGCGAGCTGCGCCAGGCGATTAGAGCCGCTGAGGACACTGGTAATCTGCCCGAAGGTGCCGGAGTTGAAATTTCCATCCGGGTTCGACAGATGCACGGTATTGCTGGTGTTAAACGCCTCTGCGCGTACCTGCAGCGTCCAGCGATGTTCGATCGAAAAGTCCTTGGCAAGCGAGGAGTCGAGGTTGACATAGGCGGGGCCGACGACGATGTTGCGGCCAGCGTTGCCCGCTTCAGAAGAGAGGTCAAGAGATTTGGGCCAGCTGAATGCCGAGGTATCAAACCAGTGAAGGTAGTTCCTCTTATCGCGGGAAATCGTCGGATCGCCGCTGACGTTGGGTCTCAGACCGGGCAACACGGCGTTGGGGTCGGTGCCGCGAACCACGTTCACGGGGGTTCCAGTCTGCATTCTCAGGATGGGACTGTAGCGCCAGCCGCCGAGGATGGCGTTCGCAACCGGTCCCCACGTAGAGCCGATGGCCTGACCTTTACCAAAGGGCAGATTGTAGACGCCGCTCAGAATGAAGTTGTGACGAACATCCGAGTCGGAGCTTGCCCATTCGCGAGTCAGATTGTAGGGGTCTTGAGGACTGTCGTTGTTGATGTGACCAAGGTTGAAGGGTGCGGGGCCGTTGTCGAGGCTATGGCCATAGGTGTAGCTCGCGAGGAAGCTGAGCGCTTTCGACGCCTGACGCGTTACTTTGATCTGCAGTGAAGTGAAGTTGCTGGCGCCGGCGTCGGTCAGATATTGGATCTTGCCCAGGCTGCTGGTTATGAGACCGTCCTTATCCGTTGCTGGATTGGCGTTGATATCGCCTACCTGATACGACAGACGATGGCTAAGAGAGCCAACTAACGCAACGTCGAGAGAAGTCGTGCGGTTAAGCTGCCTCTGCATTGAGAAGTTATAAGAGCCTGTCGTTCCGGTTCTGATCTTTGGATTCACAGCGTACGTCGTCTCCAGGTTTCCGTTGACCAGGGTGGACGGAACGATTACTCCAGAAGAGGGGATGTTGATGGTGGGGTTGCGCGGTACGCCGGTATCCAGCACGTATTCCCAGGGAGATGCCGGCGGAGCAGCGGCAGGTCCGTTATAGACCCAGTTTGTGTAGCTGGCCTGCTGTGCGAACGGGGTGTTCAAGGTGAGAAAGTCTTCGCGGCCATCGTTTTCCGGCGAATAGAAGATCGCGAGGCCGGCACGGACGACAGTCTTCGGATCGATGCTGTAGGCAAAGCCGAAGCGTGGTGAGAAGTCGTTCTTCCGCGCCTCGACCAGCGATGCCGGTGCGCCCGCGCGCCCGGCCAGCAGAATGTTGCCGCTGGCCTGGTCGTAGTTGGACATGTAGTCGTTGGCCTCAGTCCATGGATTCTGATACTCGTAGCGAAGACCATAGTTAATCGTCAGTCTGGGAGTGACTTTGAAGGAGTCCTGGGCATAGTAATCGAGGTTCCAGCTCTTGGTGTGAGGTTTGGTCAACTGCAGGCCTAAATCCACGTCAGTCGGCAGACCGAGAACAAGATCGGCGATATCTGATCCACCCGCCCAGTTATATGCGTTATCGATGTCGGTATAGTAGAAGTTCGACGTCTCGGCATAACCAAAGCTGCCGAAGTAATCGAAGCCAGTGGGAAAGAGCGAGAAGTTAGGATGCGAGTTCAAGAGGCGGAGGTCGCCGCCAAATTTGAATTCATGACGCTTTACTCCGCTCCACGTAAAGGCGTCGGTGAACTGATAGTTCTGATCCTTTACGTGATATGGCTTATAGGTCGAGCCGCCCGCCAGATAGCCATCTGCCATATAGATATCCGGATAGCCAATTGTTGCCGAATACCCACTAACAACCACATTACCCACGCCATACTTCGACGAGTAATCGGTTCCGTTGAGCAGGCTGTACTGGTCAAGGTAGTAGTTCAGATAGCCGAAGCGAACTTCGTTGAGTGCTGTGGGGCTGACAACACGGTCATACGTGATGGAGATAGACTGCGCGCCATCATCCTGTTTGTTCGCCTGGTCGGAGTCACCTGCTCCCGGGACAACGGTGTTGCCGTGGTAAGGATCGGTGACCAGCGAGTTCTCCGCCTGCCAATGATAGACGGCATAGAGGCGATCCTTGGAAGAGATGACCTGATCAAAGCGGCTGTCAACATGATCGGTGTTGTCATTTACCGGCGAGTTGACGGCGTAGTTGCGAAACCACCCGTTATCGATGCCGGCCAGATTCGGCTTGGGGTAGAAATTCAGGAGAGTGTTCAGACCCGCTGGACTTACTCGCGCTGCGGGGATCACGTTTGCTTTGCCTCCAGAACTAAATTGCTCTTCTGCTCCCCCATAGGACTGTACCGAGACGAGAGGATCGAAGATGGGAACGATCGTTCCGGCGGCTGGAAAAGGATTGCCGTCACCACCCACTCCGGGCAGGCCAGCATAGGGGTCTACCAGGCCGGAAAGATCCACATCTCCGTTGGGAGCGACGTTGATCAGACCGAAGGGAATGGTGGAGTCGACGTAGGAGTATGAGTTCTTCAGCCGAACGCCTTCGTAAGCCCCGAAAAGAAAGGCCTTATCGCGCTTGATGGGACCGCCGAGAACGCCGCCGAAGTTGTGCTGTTTGAGAACGGGAGCCGGCTGCGGCGTGCCTACACCGGGCAGAGTCGTTTTCGCGGTGAGAAAGTTGGGACGGAAGAACTCGAAGGCGTCGCCGTGAATCTTGTTGGTGCCGGCCTTGGTCTGGACGGCGATGACGCCGCCCGCCGCGTTGCCGAATTCTGCGTTGTAAGAAGCGGTGATAACTTTGAATTCCTCAACCGAATCCACATTGGGCTGCACTGTTACATCCTGAGTCCGGTTGGTGGTGGATTCAACGCCATCCAGTTGAATGGAGTTACCAAACTCGCGCTGGCCGCTCACCGAGAGAGCAAAGCTATTGATGCTGCCACCGACTGTAGCTACTCCGGGGACCAGCGTGGTGAGCGCGTAGAAGTTGCGGCCTGCCAGGGGCAGGTCCACTATGGTGTCGCCACCGATGACCGTGCCGACCTCTGCGGACTGTGTCTGCAACACCGGAGGCGCTTCTGTGACCTCGACTGAGGAGGAGACGTTGCCTACTTTGAGCTGGAAATTCAACGGCAAATGCTGATCAATGACCAGGGTTGCGTGATTGATCCTGGCTTCGCCAAATCCGGAGGCGACTGCCGAGACCGTGTATGCGCCCGGAGGCATGCTGAGGACTGTATAGTTCCCGGCTGCGTCGGTGACGCCCGTGAACGAAACACCCTTATCTTCATCAGTGGCAGTGATCCTGGCCTTGGGTACAACCGCGCCACTCGAGTCGGTGACCTGACCAACAATCTGGCCGGTGGTGGCCTGGCCTGACGCTGACAGTGCCGACAATGCAACCATACCGAATACGATCAACGGTGTAAGCCAGGAGCGGATGAAGCGAAAACTGATGGTGTTCATGGTACAGCCTCCAAAATTGGTGAAGCCGGCGTCCAGATTGCGATGGGACCCTTGACACATCCGGGCTGCCTGTTGCGTTTGAAGCTTTTACCGCCAACGATCTAAGCGAACCTCAAGCGGATAATCCATGCGAGTTGTTGACTGATTCCAAACGGGGTAACGTTTACTCAAGGCCCCAGCATAGGGTCCGCACACAGCACTGTCAATACAGCGCGGGGACGTTTTAACGATAAGTCCTGGTGTTTTAAGGATTCTCATCTTCACCTCAATTTCATTCATCGGAGTCGTCACGCAGAAATCGGTGAGATCACCGCAAAGGTACTCGTCGATGGAACTCAACGTATGTGCCTTTGTGAGCAACAAGCCGAGAAAGTGAATCAATTCTCCGTAAACCAGCGGTTTCTTCCCTGCCCTGTTACCCTTATCCCGCTACTCTGTGATCTGCCTTACCGGAAACCCCATGAGCGATCTCACTCTCTCCACCGGCTGGACCTTGCACGGCCTGCACGCAATTATTCTCGAGAACCGGCAGCTGCGAATTGTGGTTTTGCCCGAAGCAGGCGCCAAAATATGGCAGATTACCTACAAGCCGCTGGATGCGCCGGTGTTGTGGAATCACCCTCGCGTCTTGCCCGCGCGACAGGCAATTCATGCCCGCTATGACGATGTATGGAGCGGCGGATGGGATGAGTTGTTTCCCAATGATGAGGCTGGCAACCTGCTTGGGGAGTTTTTGCCGGACCATGGAGAATTGTGGACTGGAAGCTGGCAGGCTGAGCCTTTTCAAGATAGTGATTCGGCGGGGGTTCATTTGCGATTTGCGACGCCAATCAGTAGTTTTCTGGTGGAAAGAACTATTCGCCTGCGGCCTGATAACTCGAATTTCGAGATACAGTACCGTTTCACCAATCAGAATTCTGAGGCCTATCCATTCCTGTGGAAGCTGCATCCGGCGTTCGCCGTTTCCGCCAGCCATCGGATAGATTTTCCTCGAATGACAGTGGTGCGTGAGCCGATATTTCCCGGGACGTTGGCTGAGGCTCCGCTGAGCTTTCCATGGCCGTATGCGCGCATCGGCGAATCGGAGATGGATTTGCGCCACGTGCCTGATGCGACGGCGCGGGCCGTGCACTTTTTTTATGGAACCGAGATGGCTTCAGGCTGGTGTGCGATTACCAATCAAGCCAATGGTCTGGCCTGCGCTCTGCGCTTTGATCCTGAAGTGTTCTCAAGCTGCTGGCTTTTCGCGAGCCACGGTGGGTGGCGCAACCTCAACGTGGCAGTCCTGGAACCGTCAACAGGCTATCCTTTCCAGATCCAGCCGATGATCGACGCGCAGCGAACTCGGTGGCTGGCTCCGGGAGAGAGTCTTGAAACGACGGTGCTATTCGCGATGCAGGCGGGCATGAAGTCAGTTGGTGGCTTCGATGAGGCTGGGCGGATCGTGGCCGGAGACGAGGCTTAGAGACTCGTTGAGCCAGCGATGCGATGATCCGAAGTTCACCGCATCCCGGCCTCCGTCATGCCTCAGCCTTAGGCGGAGCTTCCAGCGAGAGCAGGATGGCTGCGACTATTGCCGCGATTGCGCCCGCTGTCTGATGCCAGTTGAGCCGCTCGTGCAGTAACAGCACCGCCAGGCCTACGGTGAGCAGTGGATAGAGAGATATCAGGGAAATGACGATGGAGGCTTTTCCGCCCGACTCCAGGGCCCGAAAGCTTGTCCACGCTCCCAGTCCGTTCAGCGCCCCTCCAACGATTGCGCTGATAACGACCACCTTGCCAAGTCCCCACTGCGGACGGGCAACGATCATTACGCAAGCCGAGAGGGCAACCATTGCCCAGCAGAACCAGAGAAACGACCGTTCGCTGGATATCGAGTTCGTAGAGAGTTTCTGCGTGACGCCCGTAATGCCCCAGAACACAAGCGCCAGCATGGCGAATCCCAGCCAGATTTGCATATATAACTTCTCCTTCAGTCAGGCCTGAACCACGTCCCGCGAATCACGCGCTTAAGAGGTAAATCGCGACGAAGGCAAGCGCCAGTCCCGCCCATTGGGTACGTCCTAATCTCTCTTTGAGGAAGAGGACTGCCAGCAGCACCGTGACCATCGGAAAGAGAGCTGTGACCGGAGATACGATCGAGGCCTCGCCGCCTTTCACCAGGGCCTGAAAGAAGGCAAGGTTGCCCAGCCCGCCCAGGATGCCGGTGAGAAAGGCCCAGAAGATTCCCCTGCCGCGTCCTTCTGTCTTCTCGCCAGGAGTTCGCTTATGCACTGTCCAGGCGACGAAGATCATGAGAGGCGCAAGGCCGACGGTGTAGAGCAACTGGTTGGCATAGACGTCTACACCATTGGAGGCGACTTTGGAAACGAGCCCCCACGCGCCCCAGAGCACGATTGTCGCCAGCGACCAGAGCAACCACGCCGGGCGTTTTCGCGATTGGTTTTCCGCATTCATGCGCACCTCCCAGAAAAGAACGGGCTATCCATATGGGCAGAGCATACCGGGCACAGGTGGAGCGGGCAATGGCTCAGAGGCACTCGCAATCGCGTTTTGCGGTTCATTCTTTCGATCTGACAGTTTGCATCTTCCGGAGGGTGGTAACCGCGCTTTATGATCGGGCAGCCGGAAGGAAACTATCATGAAGATTACTGCCGTTGAAGCCATTCATCTGAGAGCGGAAGATCCGCTGATCGAGCTGTTCGACGGCTCCTACGACGACTGCGTTTTGGTGGTTCATACAGACTCCGGGCTGACTGGAATCGGAGAAACGGAGTCGATGGCTCCGGCGATCCAGGCCATTGTGCGCGGACCCTCAGCGCATAATCATGCTCGTTCGCTCTCGGCGGTTCTGGTGGGAGCTGATCCTGCGGATCCAGAGGCGCTGTGGCATCGAATGTACGAGTCAACGGACTATGTAGGCCGGCGCGGCCTGGCCATGCATGCGATTGGCGGCGTGGATCTGGCGCTCTGGGATCTGCGCGGCAAGATCGAGGGCAAGCCTGTGCATGAGCTGCTGGGTGGTGCAAGGCGCGATCGGCTGCCCGCGTACGGCACGATCTATCCCATGGCCCAAACGCCGGATGAAGTACGCGACCAAGTTGCTGAAGGTCAAGTCAAGAATCTGCGTAACTTCAAATTCGCGGCCGACCCGTGGTGGCTCGAGGACATCTCGCTTACTGGCCGGCTGCTGGCAGCTGCTCGCGAACAGGCTGGCGCGGATGCGCATCTAATCGTCGACGCTGCGCTCTCGTACCGAACTGCGGCAGAGGGATTGCGCCTCTTCCCCATCTTTCGCGAGGTCGGAATCTGGTTTCTTGAAGCGCCGCTTCCACTCGACGATGTCGAGGGGCACCTGGAGATGAGCCAGCACGGATTGCCAACTGGCGTAGGCGACCTGGGACTAACTCATGTACGCGAGTTCATTGAGATGATGGATCGCGGCGGAGCCAGCATCTGCCAGCCGGATATCTCCCAGGTGGGTGGATTTACCGGCATCCGGCAAATTGCCGCCGCGGCCTATGCACGCAACAAGCGAGTGATCACCCACGGCTACAAGACGAATATCGAGATCGCCGCCAACCTGCATTTTCTCGCCGCTCAACCCGCAGAAGAGCCTCTTGAATTTTCGCTGAGCCACTCGCCGCTGCGATGGCAGACCACAAACGAGCATTTTCCTGTGGAAGCCGACGGCTATGTGCGCGTACCGCAGTCGCCCGGACTTGGGGTAACGCTCAATATGGAGACGATCGAGCGCTACCGGTTCGGTCAGTAAATCGCGTAAGGTTTAGCTCACTCGTAACAGCATCTTGAGCGTGTCGCCTGGGGATTTGGTCATCGTATCGAAGGCCCTCTGTCCTTCTTCCAGCGGCAGTTCGACGGTCCACGGAGTGAGGTCTATCTCGCCGGCTATGAGCAATGCAAGGGAGCGTTCGAAGTCGACCGGGGTGTAGGCGAAAGACATCGTCACGCGGTGCTCCTTGCGGATACTGGTGACAAAGTCAATTTGGCTGCGCTCTTTGCCCATGCCCAACAGGACTACCTGCCCTCCCGGACGGCAAAGGTCAAAGGCAGCCTGCCGCGCGGAGTCGGTACCGCTGGCATCGAGAACCAGGTCGAAACCATGCCCTGCGAAATCACGAGCTTCGGCACGTCCCTCTTCGGTGGCCACGTTTGCCGCTACGGATGCTCCCATACGGCGGGCCACGGCGAGCCGGAGATCGTTCACGTCCTGCACGAGAATGTCTCGCACGCCAAGGCGAAGAGCCGTCAGCAGCGCGAGCGCGCCCATGGTTCCTCCACCTACGATTCCCATACGAAAGAATGGCTGCGGAGCGGCGATGCGAAAGAGGTGGACTATGTTGGCGAGCGGCTCGGCGAGCACTGCGCGAGTGTCAGGCAGATCGTCCGGCACGGGATAGATCTGGCTGTCGGCAATGGTGACAAATTCCGCATAGCAGCCTGCGGTCCGATCGATGCCTAGCAGGCGCCAGCTCGAGCAGAGATTTTGCGCTCCGCTCAGGCAGGCTGTGCAACGTCCGCAACTGACGAGAGGATTGACGACCACGCGCCGATCGTCTGAATCGCGTCCCACCAGTTCGTGGCCCAACACCAAAGGCGGAACACGGCGGCGGCTGTGCCCTAGAAATCCGGAGATGTCAGACCCGCAGATGCCTGCGAGGGTGACGGCAATTTCGCTCTCTCCCTTGCCGGGATGAGGACGAGGACGATCTTCCATTGTGACCGTGTGAGGCGCGGTGTACACCAAAGAACGCATTGTGCAATCTCCAGAAAACTAGCCGGCCTGCTCCAGCAGTGAAATGCTCAATTCGGAAGCACCCCAGCGCTGGGGCTGGCTGGCAAAAGCACGCGGCGTGCAGTGCATATATTTCTTGAACACAGAAGCGAAATAGGCAGGATTACAGAAGCCGCAGCGGTCTGCCACTTCGGCTACGTGCAGGCGCGGATCGAGCAGCAGACGGCGGGCCATCTCCAGCCTCTGCCGGATCAGGTATTCCTCGAGTGTATGGCCGCTGGTACGGCTGTAAAGACGACCGAGGTGGCCGGCGGAGAGCTTGAGATCGCGCGCGATATCCTGAATTGTTACCTTCTCCGGACCGAGTTCGCGCACCAGCCGTTGTGTCTCAATCACAATCTTTTCGTCGCGCTGACTGAAGAGCTGCACCAGTTGCTGCCTGAGTTGATCGACGAACAGGCGAAATGCCTCGGCCATGGCAAAGGAACTCGGTGAACCAACAATCACCAAGACAGCTCGCTCCTTCGCGGCGTTGACAAGTACCGGGCTGCTGCCAAGCGAAATCATTTCCCGGGCCAGATGTTCGCAGGCCCAGGTTAGCAGCCCTCGCGCCTGCTGGAGTTGCGCGACGGTCGCAGCCGCGGGTGCTGCTGCAGCGAGAAACTCCCGCACTGCGGCTGTCACAGTAGCAGTGTCGGCGGACTGCAGTGCTTTGAGGACTCGTCCCAGGGACTGCGCCGGCTGATGCTGGCGCTCGGGTAGCGCTTCGAACCAATTTACGGTGGAATGGCCAGAATCCAGCGCTGACGACGCCTCATGATAGGCGCGAAGCAGTTCCGTGGACTGGGGGTGTATGCCACTGATGCCGACCCTGGCCAGCGTCAGACCCTGGCTGCGCGCGGTCCGCAGAAGGGCCTGCGCAATCTCGTCGAGCAACATTCGCTCATGACCTGGAGTACGAGATTTCTGCGCGGTGAAAATGCAAATTTCCCCGGGAGTGACAACTGTAGCCAGAGTGTTTGGCCAGCTTTGACAGCGGTCCTCAACCATGTGCGCTACCCGCGCCAGCGTCAGGTGGTTGCCGATTGAGGCTGCGCGTTCTGCCTCTCTTCGCGGCGAAGCGGGTTCGGTCGAATCCTGCATCGCTGTCTGGAGGCGGAGGATGATTACCCGCTCGGGAAGGCGCTCCAGGCCAACGTTTTGCCCTAAGGCCCGCATCGCTTCGAGGTTGTTCTCGGGCCCGTTGCTCATCTGCCCCGCAAGCAGCATTTCAGCAAGCTGGCGTCGATCGAGTGCGAGCTCGCGCTCCCGCACGCGATGAAACTCACTCATGATCTCGAGACGGCGCCACGCATTAGCAAGGTAACGTGCGAAGACCTCAAGCATACGCACCATTTCCGCCAGTTGCGCGGTCGTCACGACAGGCACGCGATAGTAAGCGTCCTCCAGGCGGGCCATGTCGATGTGCGGCTGCTCCAGGAGAGCCTCTTTGACGAAGGCAAAACCTTCGGGCGATGGCGGTTTCGTCAGCACTTGTCCGCTGAAGAGCGTACCAAGGTAGCGGCCTTCGCATACCACCGGCACTGCAATATCGGTTAGACCTACATGACAGGGATACACCTGGCTGCACCCTGTCGACCGGCAGCGTTCTTTGGCGGGTTTATCACTGCGAGCGCAGGTCTGTTCCTCGTGGCTGCCGAAGCCGTGCACGAGATCGCAGAATAGTGTGCTCGGACTGGGAGATGTCCTCCCCGGACTATCTGTTCCAACCGGTTGCAGTTGCACCAGGGCATCACAGGTGTTGACCCGCGACTTCTCGCTCGGATCAAAGAGTTCCAGATCGTCGGCCCACATCAGCTCGACGTTGCGGATGGGGCTGGAATGGTTGATGAGGACCAAAAAGTACTCAAAAAGCTCAAGATCCTTCTTGAACTCCTGCCTGAGCGAGCCACCCAGGGCGGCTTTCTGTTTCTTCATCTGTGACCCTCCCCCGCAGGAAACTGGCATCTTTTAACCGGCTATTGCTGGAGGACTCAATGATAGGGTAGCGGCATAAGAACCGAATACTGGAAAATCAGCCTGAACTATCAGGTAACGGCGGATCTTATTGTAATTTTGTCAGAACCTTCTCCCATTTGGCGCTGGACGCAGGAAAAACAGTGGCGGAAAAGACGTCAGGGATGAGCTCGAATGGTGAGGCCTCCGTCGACAACGATCTGTGTTCCCGTGACCCATGCTGCCTGCGGACTGGCGAGGTAGGCGACCGCCGCCGCAACATCGGCAGGCACACCACGACGGCCCAGCGGATGCAGAGCTTCGGTCTGGCGGGCCAGCAAATCAGGATTATCGGCCGTCCGCAACCATTCCTCCCACATCGGCGTGTCGATGTAGCCGGGACACACAGCATTTACGCGGATCTTTCTGGGGGACAGTTCCAGCGCGAGGTTCCGAGTCAACGCAATCAGACCGGCCTTGGAGCAGGCATATGGGATGGAGTGCGGGAAGGCATGATCGGCATGGATCGAACTGATATTGACAATGGCGCCTCCCTCTGCCGGAAACAGGGGCGCCAAGGCCTGGCTGACCAGCAGCGGCGCACGCAAATTGACAGCGATCACCTGGTCAAAGACGGCTGCCGTGACCAGCTTGAAGGGCAGATCGAGTTCGATCGCCGCATTGTTGACCAGCACATCTATCTTCGAATCGAGCGCCGCTATCACACACGCCAGTTCCTCAATCGCTGCCGGTTCGGCCAGGTCGGCAACCACGACCTCAACTGCGGGACGAGTTGCGTGACGCATTGAAACAGCAGTCGCGGTGACTCCTTCCGCGTTGCGATCGACCAGCACGAGGCGCGCGCCGCGACCATGCAGGTCTTCGGCGATTGCCCGCCCAATTCCCTGAGCGGCTCCTGTTACAACGGCAACCATGCCCGCGAAAGATCCCCCTGCAACGGGCTCAATGTCCTGCATCCCTGAAACCTCTTCTTATCTGTTAGCCGCTGTTTCCTGCACGAACACCAACTCTGAGCTCTGCGGGTTCTCCCTGCGAACCTGCAAACCTTCGCTCATCAATTTGGCACCCGTTGTCTCAGTGTCAGGTGCGCTTCCGTCCTCAAAATGAAGCATATAACGATGCTGTGGGTTCAGCCCGGCCAGGACAAAGCTATGCTCAGGCTCGCCGGGCGCTGAACCGCGGAAAGCAAACACCACGCCTTTGTGGCTCGCAGGATCCCAATACTCGGCGCCATCCCAATGAATACCGTCTGGACGTTCGGATACATGATAGAGCCCGGCATCGCGAATGAGGGGCCGCAGTTGCTGCTTGTATAGTTCAATGGCGCGCCGAGCAGCCTCGTGCTGCTCCGGAGACCAGATTGTCGTATTGAGCATGATGGTTGTCCAGCCCATCATGCCGCTGCGTAACATATAGCGAAAGTTATCAAGCTTTGGTGTTGGCCACTTCTCGACGTAGCTTTCGAGCATGGCGGTTGGCAGCACATGACTCGCGTCATAAAAGGCACGACGATTGGAGAGCGGATCATACGTGTCGGTTATCGAGAAGTAGTCTCCATGCGCAGCCGTCCCGAAGTCGACCATGCGGCCGCCGTCGTTGCAGACCTCCAAGAGCAAGCCGGGATGCTCGCGGCGAAGCTGCTCATAGATGTTGTAATACGATCGCACCGCATGATAACTGACATCGGTCGAGTTAGAACCCAGCGAGAAATCGAAGCCGCTGTCATGGGTCTGATGCAGGGTGCTCATATTCGGCGGAGCGTGCGGGTGATCGTCCCGAGTACAACCCTGCGCGACGAGGTATCCGTCATGCTCGAGCATGTCCAGATGGTTATCCTCTACGAGGCGCTTTACCTCTTTGGCTGCATAGTCGTGGGCGGCAGGGACACCGATGTCGACTGTCTGGCCTTTGAACTCTTCCGGCTTCCAGTCGGGTCCTACGTCGCTCACGAGCCAGTCTCGCACTTTCGGATCGCGCACATTCAAGGCGCCCGGCTGGGTATCCAGCGCGGCCTGCGACCAATCAACCCAGATGCCGAATCGCAGGCCCTGCTTGTGTGCCTCGTCGGCGACGTACGCGAGGCCGTGGGGGAACTTCTTTGGATCGGGATACCAGTCCCCTACCCCACGAAACCAACCGGCGTCGAGGCCGAACATTTCGAGACCGAGTTCCTTCGACTCAGCAATCATTCGCTGGGCGAGTACTTCGTCAACCTGCATGCCGCTTCCCCAACTATTGTTCACCAGCAGCGGATATTGTGGGTCTTTCCAGGTGAGAGGATTATTGAGCACGGCTCGCACCCATGGCCGCAATTGGTTGCCCGCTCCGTCGGGACCACCTGAAAAAGCTCCCAGGAAGACGGTTGGTGTTTCAAAACTAGCGCCCGGGATAAGGCGAGTGCGGAACGGGGCCGGGTCAGGGTTGAGTCCCAGCGCACTCTTGAGCGTAGCTCCGTTGCGATTGAGCGTGATGCGAGTGCGGCCGCTGAATTCGATTCCGGCAAACCAGCCGGCTCGAGGTTCCGCAGCATTGAATACGAACTCCACTGGAATGATCTCTCGGGCTTCACCGGGTATCGGATGCGCATAAGTGCTGGATTTTCCCGTCCAACCGTAGCTATCCACCACATGTTCGAGGTGCGAACCAACTGCGGACGGAGTATCCGCGCCCTTTTCGACATAGAAGTGTCGCAGATCCTGGTCGGCCGGCTCCTGCCAATCCATGCTGAGGCTATCGACCATGGGAAGCCAGATCTCCTTGCCGCTCAGATTCTCAATGGAGATGCGATGCTCCACTGGGCCGAAGGCGGCGCGCGCCTCCCATTGCCATCGCAGCAGAAGGTGTGGCTCAGTCGACTCGTAGACAAAGACGATATGGTGCGGATCACGATTGCCGGACCCAGGCTTTAGCGTCCAGATGATCGAAACATTGGCTCCATCGACCTCTACGTGGTCGGGCAGCGATTCGCTGGCCGAGTTTCGCCAGACGCTGCGATTTGGGCCAGAGAGGCTCAGGAGCTGCGGAGTATGTTTGCCTGCGCTCATTTCTACCCGCACGTCGGATGTAGCAAGCACACCAGTTGCGGTTGCGCGTCGTTGCGCGTAGGCCGGAGGCATAAGTGTTGCAAACGCAAGCGCGATACAGGCAGCCAGTCTGTATCGGTTGAGCGCTTGCCACATCCAGTTATTCTGCATTGTCGACATACTCTTATAGGTGTTCATTCGTGTTATCGGTTTCAATGGGGACATGCATATTTGTCCTAAGCCGCAAGGACATTCACCGAACTCATCAAAATTTCACGCCAATTCCCCGACCTGGACAGGCAGCAATCGGCTCGAGTTAGAAGAAGAACCGGCCGCCGACCTGCATCACGCGCTGCCCCGTCTTGCCGTTGATGCCGCCAAAGGTTGGAGAGTCTGGATCTGCAATGATGCCGCCGAAGTTTGGATGATTGAAGATGTTCTGCGCCTCAATACGGAGTTCGAAGTAACGTGCCTGATTGTCGCTGAAGTAAAACTTCTTCAGGATACTCGCGTCGGTGTAGAAGTCGCCTGGATTGCGCAGATCGGCAAACATGACCGGCGCGTTGCTTAAGGAGTAATTGTTCGTGCGGGTGAAAGCACTTGCATTAAGTACCCCTTTTGCATTCCCGTTCACGAATTGTCCATTGACGACCAAGGCATCGCTGTAACTTGCGCCCGAGCGCTTGTATCCGTGATTGGCCAGGGACCAGCGAAGCGCCGCGCCAGGGGCAGTGTTGCCTCCATCGACCGTTGGCAACAAAACAGGCGTGCCTTTGGGGTCCCAAATGGTAATACCAGCAACCGCCCATCCGCCCGCCAACGCATCGAGCATGTGGCCACCGATTCCGTCGGGATGGTTCATCCATTCCCGGCCGCGGCCAAACGGAAGATCGTAGTTATAGTTCAGTTTCACGGTTTGAGGTTCTTCATAAAGCGCCACGCCATAGCCTTCCATCAGATTGTGCGGATTCTGCAACTTTCCCGCGGTGGCTCCATAAACGTGGATATCCGTACTGGCTGTGTTGCTGAGCGTCTTGCGAATGGCGTAGGAAGCCAGAAGCGCCAGTCCGCGATAGTTGCGCGATTGGATCTGAATGTTGGCAAAATTGGAGAATGATTTACCCCAGGTCGCTTGGCCCGGCGTGGTCGACGTTGTGCCCGCATATTGCGGAGACAATGCCAGCAACTGGCTCAGCGAAACCGTGGGCTGACTCGCGAAGGTTTGCGATTGACCGTAGAAGGGATTTGGGACTTGGTCGTTTAAGTGCGCTCCCAACTGATAGTAGCCCGTTGGAGTGTTGTTTAGGCTCCAATTGAAAACATTAGTAAGTAGATGCACGCCCTTGATGCCTTGATACTCAGCGGTAACCGCCCAGTCTTTGCCCAGTTGGCGTTGGATGCTGGCGCCCCACATATAATCTGTGGGCGTGTCGAAGTGACCGATGGTCGTTCCCGCTTGATCGAAGTTACCGGAAGCTCCATAACTTGCATACCAGTAGTCCTTGTTATTGGTAAGGGGCGGCACGAAACCAAGATGCGATCCGCTGGCCTGCAACGGAAAAGTACCCAGACCGTGATCGTTGCCGAATTCGCTGATCCAGTGTTGGCCATCCACCGAAGGAATCTGGCTAAAGGTGTTGGAGTTGTAGTAAAAGCTGAGCCAATCTGTGGAGAGACCGTTGAGTCCCTGGTCGACGGTGCCGGCGCTGAGGTGAAGCACTGTCTTGTCGTTGATGGCCCAGCTGATGCCTAGACGAGGGGCGAAGTTGGCAATGTTGGTGGTGTAGAGATTCTTCTGCGGATACTCTGGCGTGCCAATCAGAGCGACGCGACCCGTGGCGCCTTCGGAAAGCCACGCAGGATTGGGCATGCCTGCCAGTTCTGGAACCGCATTCACGACCTGGCTCCAATCCCACCCCCCATTGGGTGTAAGAACATTTTTGGCTTTCAGGTCATAGACCAGGCTGCCCTGTACGTGGCGGCCTTGCCGCGCGCCATCATGGTCCCAGCGCACACCCATCTGAACAGTAAGCTTGCTGTTCACCTTCCAATCATCCATTACGTAGGCTGCTTGATTCCAGCCGTAAGGAGTGATGTCCCAGTTGCCCCATTGAAAGAACTGCGAGGAGCCAATCATCAATTCCGCCAGCGGGCTTCCGGTAAGTCCATCGTTCTGATTCCAGTATTGATTCGATCCGCCGCCTGGATTCACCCAAGCCGCGCCGGTCTTGTCTCCGCCCTGCTCGGTGAAGCGGATAAACGACTGCTCGTATCCTATCTTGATTGTGTGTCGGCCTAACAGACGAGTCACCGATACGTTTCCGTTATCGGACTGCGTGATGAAGGAGTCGAACTCAGCGCCGCCCACCGGTGTGTAACCGCTGATAGTTACGGCGGGGGGAATGTTGACAGTCGATTTCTCCGTATTGCTCTCAAGAAGTGGATCGAATGGCCACTTGGACGTATCGACATTAGGGTCAGGCGCAGAGCCTAAACCTGAGACACCGTTGCTCACAAGCTTGGATACGGCAAACCCCAGGTGGGCGTTAACGACTGTTTTGGGAGTCGGGGTCCAGGTATAGAGGAAGCTACCGCTCCAGTCGGTATCCGCAGTGACCGATTCGCCAGCATGCAGGAAAGGCGCAGGAATGTTATTCGTCAGCGCTGATCTGCTCAGACTGCCTTGCAAATGCTGATTACTGCGCAGAGCCTCATCGATACGAATGAAGTACTTGTCAACAGGGTTGGTAGCGGTGATCGTGTCGTAGCGATTGTTGGCGTGGTCGCTATTTGCAGACGGGCTGTGATTCGGCTGCGGCCAGAGGGAAAGATAGTCGAGGAATAGCTGGCTCTGACCGGAGAGTCCGCAAGTCAGGCTCCCGCACGCGGTGCTCGTTCCGTAATTAGCCGGAATTTTGTTACCCGGAAACTGCGGGCGAATCCAGCAGGGGCTCTGACTGGCAAGAGGACCCGTGCAATCACCCGAGTTTGAATCATAGGTACCGTTGAAAGGATCATAGATATTCGCCGTGATGGGTACGCCATTGATGTTGTTGATTACGGTTTGCGAGAAATCTCCCTGATGATTCAAGATTGTTGGAATGCTACTGACGATTGACTGTCCTTCAGAGAACCGTTGTCCTTCCCATGCTCCATAAAAGAAAGTCTTATCCTGGCCGTTGTATAGGTGAGGAATGCGTACTGGTCCACCTACGGCGACTCCATAGTTGTATTGGTGAAAGGCTTGCCGTGGAACCTCTAGCGAGTTATTTGTCCAGCTATTGCCATCCAGACTTTGGTTGCGAAAATAAAAGAAGCTGCGGCCATGATAGATGTTGGTCCCGCTTTGCGTTTCCATGGAGATAAGGCCGCCGGCGTAGCGGCCTTTGTCTGCAGTCAGAACGCCGCTTTCTACGCGAAATTCACCTATCGAATCGGGCGTGGGAATGGAGCGGTTGGTTGCATTGAACTCCGCCTCCTGCACCGAGTTACCATCTACGCTGATACTCGTGCCATTTACCTGACCGCCGGATACGGAATAGCTATTGCCGGTGTTAGCGATGAGATAGCCATTGGTGCCAAGGGATTGGATGTTATCTACCTGCGGCCCACTGCCCTGAATCGATGGAATTGTTGCCGTAAGATCCAGCGCGTTGCGATTCAACTGCGGCAACTCGGTGATCATCTTGTTATCCAGTACATCAGATGTGCTGGATTCATCGGAGGAAATGAGCGTAGCCCCACTGTTGACCGTCATGGTCGTCTCGACGGAACCGGGCTTCAACGCGAAGTTCTGCGATAAGTGGTCGCCAGTGCTCAAGCGCAGTCCAGATCGCCTCTCGGTGCCAAAGCCCTGAGCCGTTACGGTCAAAGAATAGATGCCCGGCAACAACTCGGGCAGGACGTAAATTCCCGAGTCGTTGGAGACGCCTGAGTAAGGGACGTTGGTCGCCAGGTTCACGGCTTTGATCTCCGCTGCTGAGACAACAGCGCCGGTTGTATCTGTAATCAGGCCGCTAAGTTGTGCGTTCGCGCTCTGTGCCCGTGCACTCGGAAAGAATGCAAACATCAGGATCAGCACCGACGCTGCAATAGTTGCAGCTTGACCTATCGCGGAAAATCTCCAGGATGATTTCATGGCCCTTTGTCGCCTCCCAGAAATCGGCCCCAGCATGCTCGATCAACTCCAGGGCGAGATTTCTATAGCCCTAATTGATATGCTTCAGGGAATTCGCAGTCTACGCAGGATGGCGATATTTCTTATGCTTTAGCGGTTTCGTAAGAACTAAGAAATTTGCAGCGAACACGACGGAGTGTGTCCAAACGACGGGCTAACTAACCGGTTCGATGATGTTTAATCGCTGATCGGCCGCAACGGTTCCCAGAGACTGCACTGTACCTGACGGCCACCGAATCTCGATGGCCGCGCTGGTACCCTCACCCAGCCCGAAGTGCGCGGTCAGGTCACTCGACGAGGCGTATCCCACGCTGTTTGAGACCGTCCTGGTTTGGGTTTGTCCTGCAGCCTGACAACGAATTACTGCGCCAATGGCGGAGCGATTGCTTTGCCGTCCGGTGAGCCGCAATTGCAGCCAATGCCGCGCAGGGCTGGCCTGCGCGCTCCGGTTCCACCATAGTTCAATCGGTGCGTTCAGAGCGGTCACTGCCGCATCGATGCGCCCGTCCCGATCGAAGTCAGCGAAGACTGCTCCACGATGGAGAGCCGGCTGGCCAGCCCCCGTTCCCCCTTCGACGGAAGCGTCCACAAAGCGGCCAGCATGCTTATTCGCTGCGTCATTGAGAAATATCCGGTTCGTTTGCGCATCATTGATGTCGAGCCCTCCCCCGGCGACAAACAGATCGAGCCAACCGTCGTTGTCCAGATCGACGAGGCCACAACCCCATCCACTCCAGGGGCGGCTCAGATTCAAGAGGCCTGTCTGCGCGCTGCCATCCTCAAAGACTCCGCCCCCTTGATTGAGAAAGACATCGTACGTTTCATTCTTAAGCCCGGTCATCACGATATCCGGACGCCCATCGCCATTGATGTCGCCGAAGTCCGCGCCCATGCCGGAGATGTTACGCCCGTCACCGTTGTAGGCCACGCCGGCCTCCAGGCCTACTTCTTCAAGGCCCTTGCCGCGATTGCGCAGCAGCAGGTTGCGGGCATTGTCATTGGCGACGAAGATTCCCGGACGGCCGTCGTTTGCAAAATCTGCAATCGCCAGGCCCATCCCCTTGCCAAGTAGATTGGGAAGACCCTGCTTCCGAGTGACCTCGGTAAATGTTCCGTCGCCGTTGTTGTGGTAAAGCTGCATGGGCTGCGCGCGGTATTTATCGGGATGGCAGTAGGCGCGTGCCTGCTGTTCCATGCCGCCGCATATCGGGTCTGAACCCGGGGCCCAGTCGCAGTAGTTGGATACAAAGAGATCCAGGTGTCCGTCGTTGTCGTAGTCGATCCAGCAGGCGGCGACCGACCACGCTGGCCGCCCCAACGAGCCTGACCCTGCGAGACCGGCCTGCTGAGTCACGTCAGTGAATGTTCCATTACCATTGTTTCGGTAGAGATGATTGCCATGCACACCGGCGACGAACAGATCCTCATTGCCGTCGTTGTTGTAATCGCCTACGGCGGCACCCATGCTATAGCCTTCACCTGCGAGGCCGGCCTTCTGAGTCACGTCAGAGAAAGTACCGTCGCGATTGTTGCGATAGAGGCGGTTCCAGAACTCAGCGCCACTCTTGCTCATTGCGGGCAAAGACGCGCCGTTCGTACAAAACAAGTCGGGCCAGCCGTCTCCATCGAAGTCGATTACCGCCAAGCCACCCGGCAGCGTCTCCACCTGATACTTGCGACCAGTCGCGCCGTTTCGGAGGATAAAATCCAGGGCCGCCGCTGAAGCTCCGTTGACCATACGAACGCGCGGTTGCGCGACGGATGATTGCGCATCAACATTGCGCAGCTCTGGGCCGTTGCAGGCCATGACAGCGAGCGCGGATGCTGAGCGAATGAAGCGGCGCCTATTCATTGCGCGAGCGAAATCAATAGGCATCAGGCCCCTCTGGAGGCGTTGGCTTGCCGCTGTCCGTGTCTGTGCCAACCGCGGCGCCCCGGGCCTGATACGCATCGGAAAGGCGTCGCGCCTCAGCCTCAGCCCTCACCGCAGCGTCTTCTCGGCCAGCCTTGCGAAGCGCGCGCGCCATCAAGGCGTGCAATGCGCCCTTGTCGTCGGGATAACCGGCGGCCAACGCTGGTTCCAGCCTCTGTAATGCGTCTGCCGGTCTTCCTGTTTCAGCCAGCGTCCTACCCAACTCGACTTGAACTGTTTGGTCACCCGGGGTTTCTTTTGCCAGTTGTTGCAGCAAAGGCAGCGCCTGCTCGTAATCGCGATTGCTCATAGCAATTTTCGCCAACGTATGCAGGGCAGAAGGAAGGTGAGGGTCGACAGCCAATGCTGCCTGCGCGGACTTTCGCGCGCTCTCAGTGTCGCCTGCCGACAACTGAGCTTCGGCAAGCCTCTCCAGCAATCCGGGATCACCGGGATGCGCCGAGATTGCATGTTGATACTCAACCTCGGCAGCAGCTCCGTCTCCCTTCAATCGCAACAGCACATCGCCGCGTAAACGATGGACCGCAGCCATATCCTGCGCGCCGGTTTGCAAAGTTACTGACGCCTTTCCAGCCTCACTTGCATAGCAAATCGAGAGCCGATAGACGGTTTCACTGTCGAATTTGGATGGCTTGATGGCGAGTCTTCTCTCGAGGGTAGGAATGGAAGGGGCACAATCCGATGGTGCTATCGGGGACTGCGGCGCCGATGCCGCCTGCTGCAATCTGCGAGCCACTGCCAGTCCTGGCTCGGAGGCGCGCAACTGTTCGCCGATCTGGCGGAATCGTTCAAGGGCAAAACCGGCCCACGCTTCTAGCGCCTGCTCTGAGTTGCGCCCGCGTAGGACAGCCTGTTGAAAGGCCTCGGCAGCCAAAGCATTCTCACCGAGATTAGCTTCGGCCTCTCCCAGGTAATCCTCAGGAAACTCCTCGCCCGGTCTGGTACGCGCGGCGAGTTTGAGGCGAGGCACGGCCTCAGCAGCTTGCCCGGTTCTCAGCAAGTCGATTCCCAACAACAGATTAACGAAGTAATTTCCGGGCTCAAGACGGCGAGCCCGCTCCAGAATTGGAATCGCATCGGAGAATCTCGACTCTTGATGAATGGCGAATCCTTGCTTGAGCAGTGCATCAAAATCTTCATCAGCCTTCGTCTGGTCAGTCGCAAACAGGCTCGTGCTGGAGAGACCAAATCCGCATACGAGCCAGACCGCCGCGCAGCGAAGCCGAATCCACCCTTGACTACACGGATTCATCGGTCCCATCGGATTCGTCGATCCCATGGGCTCACCATAGCGCCGCGTTGCCTGCGACGGCAACTGCAAACCCCTCAATACGACACCGGCCATCGATTAAACAGAAGAATTATCTTCATCCAGTATGTTTCTGGCCGCAATACGACTCTATACTCCGGGCAGCACGCGGAAAGGAAGCCTTCCTATGTCGCTCCACCCACTCGAGCCACTCAACGCGGCTGAAATTGCGAAGACCGTCGATCTGTTAAAAGCGCTGCCGGCATTCACCCCGACGACACGCGTCATCAGCATCATTCTGCGTGAACCGGAAAAGACGTTTGTCTACGAATGGCCCAGTGCTGCAACACCAGACCGCGAGGCCGACGCGGTGCTCTTCGATAACGGACTCAACACTGCCTATGAGGTCGCGTTGAACCTCACCAGAGGCGTAGTGATTGCTCAGGCAACCGCGCCTGCTGGTTCTCAGCCGACGCTCTCAGCCGACGAGCAGGTGGAATGCGAGCAAGCTGTACTGGCGAGCGAGGAGTTCCGCGCCGCGCTGGAGCGGCAGTACGGAATCACCGATACTTCGCTGGTGATGGTCGATATCTGGAGCGCGGGCAATTACGGCTCGGAGGAAGATCGGAGCCGCCGCCTGACTCGGCCACTGTGCTTTCTTCGCTCCGACGCTACCGACAACGGTTATGCCCGACCGATCGAAGGCATCCGCCCGGTAGTCGATCTGAACCTGATGCAGGTGATCCGCGTCGAGGAATACGGCCACTGGCCGCTACCGAACGAAGCTGGCAACTACGCGTCAGACCGCGTACCAAATCAGCGTGCGGACATCAAGCCGCTGGTCATCACGCAGCCAGAAGGCCCGAGCTACTCACTGGATGGCAACCTGATCTCATGGCAGAACTGGCAGTTCGTCATCGGCTTCAATGCGCGCGAAGGGCTCACCATCCATGATCTTCGCTACGCAGACAAGGGACGTAAGCGGCCTGTACTCTATCGTGCTTCACTGACCGAGATGGTGGTTCCCTACGGAGATCCTCAGCCACAGCAAGTACGTAAAAACGCATTTGACGTAGGCGAATACGGCATGGGCATGTGCGCCAATAGTCTGCGGCTAGGCTGCGACTGCCTGGGATACATCACCTATCTGGACGCACATCTCTGCGACAGCCGCGGAGGCAGTCTGACCATTCCCAACGCCATCTGCATGCATGAGGAAGATTACGGCATTCTCTGGAAACACACCGATCGTAGACTCCCGAATTCGCCCGACGTGCGCCGCTCCCGCCGCCTGGTTGTATCTTCCATCTCCACCGTCGAAAACTACGAGTACGGCTTCTTCTGGTACTTCTACCAGGACGGCAATATCCAGTTCGAAATCAAGCTCACCGGCATTCTCTCTCTTGCAACGGTCCACGAAGGCGAACGCCCAATTCACGGCACATTGATTGCGCCGCTGCTTTACGCGCCTAACCATCAGCACTTCTTCAACGTGCGCCTTGATGTTGGCGTCGATGGCCGAAATAATACAGTGCAACAACTGGATGCAGTTGCCAATCCCATCGACGACTCCAACACCTTTGAAAATGCCTTCCACATGAAGGCAACCGATCTTGAAACCGAACAGCAATCGCTCGCCCATCTCAATCTCGAAACGGGCCGTACATGGAAGATCATCAATCCAAACATGAAGAATGCTGTAGGCGAGCCGGTTGGGTACAAGCTCTTTCCGGGCGATAACGCCCTTCCGCTGGCGTCACCCAACGCATGGTGGCGCAAGCGCGCGCGCTTCGTCGACCATCACGTTTGGGTTACTCCCTACAGTTCGGATGAAAAATACGCGGCGGGGGACTATCCCAACCAAAGCAGCGGAGGCGACGGCCTTATCAAGTGGACGGCTGCCAATCGCAGTATCGCCAACACCGATGTTGTGCTGTGGTACACTTTTGGCCACACCCACATTCCGCGGCCTGAAGATTTCCCGGTGATGCCAACGGCATACATTGGGTTCCTGCTCAAACCCAATGGTTTCTTCGACCAGAATCCAGCGAACGATGTGCCGTCTTCAGCGGTGACTGAGTCCACCAAATCCTGCTGTAAGCATTAGGGAGTCCTCTTGCCTGCAAAGATATGACTACGTTCGCTTCTGATAACCGAAATCGATACGGCAATGCAACGTCAGCGTCGCGCTTCGAATTACTTCAGCGGTTTGAGGTCTTCGAGCAAGGTTGGGATCAATTCGGATACGGTCGGATGAATGTGGACTGCACGCGTAATCGTTGTGTAGGGCGCACCCGCATACATGACGTCCAGGATGCAATGAATCGCCTCGTCTCCTCCGGTTCCTAGAATCGCAGCGCCAAGAATCTTTTTGCTTTCGGCATCGACGAGCGCTTTCATAAAGCCTTGCGACTCTCCCTTTTCGACTGCCCTGCCGACCTTCGTCATCGGACGCGTGGCCATCAACGCTGCTTTGCCGGAATGCCGTACCTCGGCTTCGGTCATGCCGACGCGTCCAAGAGGTGGATCTATATACATCGCGTGAGCTTGAATTCGATCGCTGACTCGCCGAGGATCGTTGTCCAAAAGATTCGCAGCTACGATTTCGAAATCATTGTAAGAGGTGTGCGTAAAGGCTCCCCGGCCATTGCAGTCTCCGAGTGCCCAGATGCCGGGAACATTCGTGCGTAGTTGATCGTCCACAACAATGTATCCGCGTTCGTCGACACGCACTCCGGCTTTGTCCAGCGCAAGATCGTCTGTGTTTGGCTTGCGGCCCACAGCAAGCAACACATGAGAACCATGCACCTGCGGCTCGCCGGTTTCGCAGGTTACATGCACACCTATGCTGTCACTTCCTTTTTCAAACGCAATGCACTCGGCGCTCAATCGAATCTGAATGCCTTCCGTCTCGAGAATCTCTTTGATGGCAGCCGAAATATCCTCGTCCTCATGCTGGACTAGCCGCGGACCTTTCTCGACGACGGTTACCTGGCTGCCAAAGCGATGGAACATCTGCGCAAACTCCAGGCCGACGTAGCTGCCGCCGATAACGACGAGATGCCGCGGCAGCTCTTCCAGCTCTAGCATCGTGGAATTCGTCAGATACGAAATATCGTTTATGCCGGGCATGTCGGGCACAATCGCTCGACCGCCAACGTTGATAAAGATCTGTTCGGCGGCGATTGTTTCCGCTCCCACCTTGACTTCATTGGAGCCCGCGAACTGTGCCTGCTCATGAAAAACGGTGCAGTTCTTCATCCCTCTCAACCGGCCCTCGACACCATCGCGCGACTTTGCAGAGATGGCGTCCTTTCGAGCTTTGACGGCCTTCATGTCCACTTGCACCGACCCGTGGATTTGTATGCCGAAGTCGCTCGCTCGCCTGGCCATATTCGCGGCATAGGCGCTGGCAACCATTGTCTTGGTCGGGATACAGCCGGTATTCACGCACGTACCACCGAACAACTTGCGCTCGATGAAAGCAACCTGCTTACCCGTTTGAGTAAGGCGGCCCGCAAGGGGAGGACCTGCTTGTCCCGCGCCGATAATAATCGCGTCGAAGTGAGTACTCATGGAATCAACTTTACAATGAGAAAGGCTGACACGACCGCGATTGCATCTTCAAGCAAGGCAATCGGAAGATCCTTTCCGCCGATCATCTTGACCAGACCTGACCGCGCCGCAGCGCCACCCAGGGTGCCAATGACAGCGCCGACGGCGCCAAGCGCTAAGCCGCCTACGATGCTGCCGAGGGGAACCCCGATCGCTGCTCCGCAGAGGGAACCGCTCAGCACGCGCGCGATGAACTGTGGAGGAGTTTTGCGGCTCGCAGTGCCCGGCAATTTGTCGTTGACCAGTTCCCCCAATGCAGCAACGCTGAATATCCATGGAGTCCATGCGTAGCCGAGGAAGGCCAGCCAGGTTTCTTCAAGATGGAGCTTGCCCAGCCGAGCTGCCCAACTGATGGCTGCCGGAGCAGTCATAGCGCGAAGCCCCGTGACCACTCCGATTGCAAATGCGAGGACGATGAGTAGCATGACAATTTCCTTTCTTTCGTTAGGGTTCCGCACCTTTTGTCAATTGGCGAAAATATGGGTAGAACTGTGATGTGGACCGCAATAGTCAGAGCGCTGATCGATGCGGCTCACTACCTGAGACCACGACAACGATCTTTCCATGGCCTATCTTTCGAATCCGATTGGCATACGCAGACGGAGCATCCTCAAGACACACCGCGGCGCCGACGAAGGTTTCGATCACTCCCCGATCGATAAGCCCGCCTATGTCTATGAGCTGCTGTTGACTCGGCTCCACGATGAAGAAGGCTTTCCTGATTCGCTCATCTTCGGAACTGTCGTTGTCGGAAGTAATTGTTATCGAGCGTCCACCTGGATTCAGGAGAGCAAACGATCTCTTGAGTGTGTCGCCCCCGACCGAATCAAACACTATGTCTACGCCTTTAACAGCGTGTTCAAAGTCAACCGACTTGTAGTCAATTACAATATCAGCCCCCAGCGATTTCGCAAATTCGACATTCGTTCCCGAGGCGGTTGCGATAACTTCGGCTCCACGCCACTTCGCGAGCTGTATCACGTACGCGCCAACGGCTCCGGCTCCTCCATGGACAAGTACCCGCTCCCCCGTCTGGAGCCGGGCGCGATCAAAGAGTCCTTGCCACGCCGTGAGCGCGCTGATAGGCACACTTGCGGCCTCGGTATGCGACAGTGTCGCGGGCTTCAGCGCGATACTTGACGGCGTGGTAGTGCAAAACTCCGCGGTCGCCCCCTCATCAAACCAGTCGTTCATCCCATACACTTCGTCGCCAATCGAGAAGCCGTGAGCGTTCTTACCCAGGGCGGCTATCACGCCAGAAAACTCATGGCCGGGAATTGCACGGAGCCGCTTCTGGGCATCCTTGGTATTGTGTGTCGGATACCACCCCAGCTCGGTGGTGATTACGCCCGCGGCGTGGACATCTATTAAAACCTCGTCGTCGCCGGGAATGGGTTTGGAGACTTCAACTTCGCCAAGCTCTGGGGAATCAGCGTTGTCGAGCAAGCAGACGGCTTTCATTCCATGTCCCTCTGTTCGTATCTTACGATCAAAGATTTGTGTGTTAGCGCTTGCCTCTGCCTCGCCGTTTTCCTTCCTGTACAGCCAATCAGAGCTCGCACCAATCCGAGTTGTGCGAGTTCAAGCGCAACAGAACTAGACCGGCTGCCTGACTCCACAAGTGGGTGTCAGGCAGCCGGCAGAAAACTTCGTTGTAATGTTAGCAAACCGATGTGAAACGGCGACTACTATCTCGACGCCTTTGTAGTCTCCAGACGCCCGCCCCGAATCCACTCCAGAATCGTCCGGTATTGATCGCTCGATTCATTCCCGCGCCAACGCTGGCCGCCGTTGTGGGTTGCAAGGTAGTCGCCTACATTGCCCGCGCTGTCGGTTGGCCGGGTAGGCTTGAGCACCAGCAGGCTCTTGTTTGGATCAGTGATATCGACAACACGCATGGCGTATTTATAGTTCTCCACGCTGTCCTGATCTGAGAACGTCCCATCTGCGCTGGGCGGGTTCAGCTTGAAAATGACATGGCTAGCGTGGCAGAAGACGCATGCTTTGCCATCCGCCCCGGGCTTCGCCAGGATCGGCTCGACCTTGGTTACGAAATAGCGGAAGTCAAGCACTGAGCCCGGTTGCACGTCTCGCAGTGCGTCCCCGAGGTCTTTTCCTTGAAGCACGCTGGTGGCAATGAGCTTCAGCCGCGGATTGTTTGAACTTTGAAGCTTTTCCATCGCGGCGCGGAAATCAGGCCGTTGCTCGACACCCTTCACTTTGCGCAGGGTATCCAGAGCTGCAGCGCTGACGTTGGCGTCAGAGTTAAGAAGACTCGCCATCACTGTCTCGACGACGATCGGATACTCCAGCGGCTCCTTGATTTTCATGGTGGCCGCGTGTCGATTGAGGTAGTCCTGATCCTGCGAGACTGCTCCTCCTGCGACGCCAAGACGCCTCTTCAGAAATTGAGGATTGCTCGCTTCCTCCAGCAGAATTCCGAGTGCGGAGGTGTTGAGGCTCGCAAATGCGGTCTTCACCGCAGGAGCGGTTTGAGGATCACCCAGAAAGTGCTCAAACGAAACCCGCACCGCGGCTCGCTGCACATCGGGGTTGAAGGAATGCAGCCCTGCGAGCACCTGTTCCTGGAGCTTAGGCTCGTGCATAAGGCTGGTAAAGGAAGAGGCGGCATCAAGCACCTGCGCATAGTTTGCCGGATGAGGCTTCTGTTCGAGCATGGCCCGCAACGCGCCCTGCACGCTCGTCTGCTGTTCCCACGCTGAGTCTTCAGGAAGGGCCGCAAGCAGCGGAAGAACAACTGCCTGGCTGTCAGGATTTCCCTGCTTAAGTATCTCGACAACCTTGTCTACCAGATGCGGATCGGGCGCGCTCGGCGTATCGAGATTCAGGATTCCACGCTGACCGCCCTCATACACATAGCGAACTGTCTGCCGAACCTCTGCGCTCGAGTCCTCTGAGAGGTCGAGTGCAGCCAGAGTGAAGCGTGCGTCGCCGGCTTCGCTGAGAGTGCTGCCCGCTTTCAGCACCTCGATCTTCATCGTGTCATCGGCGCCCTTGAGGCAGGCCAGTAAGGCATCCTCCAACTCCGGTCCGGCACTCTTGAAGAAGTGAATGAGGTCGCTGTCGTTGCCGATGCGTGTCTGAAAGAAACCGTTGTGGACGTCATATTTGAAATTAACCGTCTCGCGATAAGGAGAGTATTCGTAGCCTTCGCGATGCAGGTCAGGCACGCCGGTGATGTATTTGGTTAGGACCGCAGGCAGGCCGATCGATACTGTATCAGCTTTAAGTTCTGGCAACGCGTAGTGGCGAATATGGAAGTCCCAGAGAGCGTTCAGGATGCCCTCACGCCCAAGCGGTGTACCTTCGCGCAAGACTTTTGCAAGCACTTGCGCCTGATCGCGCGCTACGGTTTCATAGCCAGAGTTGATGCGGTTCTTGTCTTCATCAGTAGCGCTGGCACGCACCCATGCGGAGAGGTAACCCGTGTTCTCATCAAGCAGGTCGTAAATGCTCTCCTCGACTCCACGCCGAACCATCGCATTCGTTTCAGTGTTGAGATGGACGGCGAGCGCTTCGAGGGTACCGCGGCGAGTCTCAGGCTGATCGACCTGCCAGTAATACCATCTCCACAATCCCGAAGCGGCTTCAAAGCGAACAAAAGGCACTGGGTCATTCAGATTCTTCTCGAGGGCCGCGAGCAGATTGGGATCGGCGGTCAGTTCGCGGAAATGCTGATTGAAGACGCGGGTGGCTCCCCAGCGAGTCCGCGCGTTCGGCGATCCAAGCGCGGCGATGAGCAGCTTGCGCCCCTCCGGTGCTGCCTCCTGCCGTCGAGACAGGACCATGCGCAGAGCGTAGGCCGAGCTGGTCTGCACCATCTTGGTAGGGTCGCCAAGCCCCTTGATCAGGGCCTGCATAGATCCAG